>Ga0247808_10000040_pt1 | contig 148568 bp, 119 predicted proteins | sample UWRJL089202R1_FD_179914 | JGI IMG/M metagenome (GOLD analysis project Ga0247808, IMG submission 179914) | Plant litter microbial communities from Arlington Agricultural Research Station in Wisconsin, United States - UWRJ-L089-202R-1 | ecosystem: Environmental > Terrestrial > Plant litter >...
GATGAGATTTATGCATTATCAGATATACTGGTAGAAAAAGCAGACCATATCCGGTTGCAGGATATCCGAATAGATTATCAGCCAAATAAAAACAAGATAAAAAACCTTCCTTTCTCTGCATTAGACATCTATTTGTATGCAAGTAACCTGGGCATTTTATGGAAAGCGACTGCCAGAAAAATTGATCCGGATTATCCCTATGGCATCCCAGTACCAAAAATGATCTCACTAGGATTTAAAGCTAATTTTTAAAATTTAACCTCATGAAATTCAGTTATTTATACGTCATATTAATATTTACTGTAGCATTCAGTAGCTGTAAAAAAGATTTTTTAGATGCTAAGCCAAATACCAATATAGTGACACCCACTTCTCTGGATGAATTTCAGGCCATGCTGGAAAATGTTGATTATCTCAACAGAGCAACACCGGCTCTTTTACAAATTTCATCAGATGATTATATCTTTAGTGATTTTGCTGCATGGCAGGGAACATTCTTTAATGCTGAAAGAAACAGTTATATCTGGGCTAAAGACCTGTTTGAAGGGCAAAAGGATGTTAAGGACTGGAATATTGGTTACTCATCCATATTTATTTGCAACAATGTGCTGGAAGGATTGGATAAACTTGCAAATGCCGAAGTAAATAAAAAACAATGGAACAATTTAAAAGGATGGGCACTGTTTATGAGAGCTTATCTTTTATATGATCTGGTACGCAGTTTTTCTCCCGCATATGACATCCACACCAGTTCAATTGAATTGGGAATGCCAATACGTTTAAAATCCGGAATTGATAAAGTGGAACACCGCTCTTCGGTAGAGCAAACCTACAACCAGATATTTTCAGATCTTAACCAGTCAGTCGCTTTGCTGCAACCTGGTATTGCGGCCGCAAATAGAGAAAGACCATCTAAAGTAGCCGCAATGGCTTTGTATGCAAGAATATATTTAAGCATGCGAAACTACAGACAGGCAGAAAGCTACGCCGACAGCACTTTAAATCTGTATAGTACCCTAATTGATTATAACCTGGTTAGTCTTACAGAAAAAGCTCCGTTTACCATGAATAATACAGAAACAATTCTCAGCACGACCGTAATCACCAACTATTATAATATTGTACAAACGGTAGAGGCTATTACAGCAGTAACCATCAATCCTGAACTTTATAATTTGTATGAAAACAATGATTTGAGAAAGCGCATTTATTTTGGCACAAACCTATTGGGGAGGTTATATATGAAGTTTGGCTATGCCGGGTCTTATCCTGCTCCATTTACAGGTTTGGCTACAGACGAGATTTATTTGATCAAAGCAGAATGCCAGGCCAGAAGAAATGAAGTTCAAGGTGCATTAGTTACACTTAACACTTTGTTGACACACAGATATAAAACCGGAACGTTTATCCCATTAACCGCAAATAATGCTACAGATGCGTTAAACAAAATACTAACAGAGAGACGTAAAGAATTAATTTGGAGGAGTCTGCGCTGGACAGATTTAAAGCGATTGAATAAAGAGGGAGCAGCTATCTTTTTATCCCGGGAGTTAAATGGAATAAAGTATACACTTTTTCCAAATGATCCCAGGTATGTATTTCCTATTCCGGATGAAGAAATAGAATTAAGCGGTATTCAGCAAAACCAAAGATAAATTAGCAATTTAACGATAATAAAAAAGCTGTACGTTTTTAAGCGTACAGCTTTTTTCTATCGAAGGACATACTTAGGGTGTATAATAAGTTCCCGGTCCAACATTCGGGATCTCTTCAATCCACTCATCACCTAAATATTCTTCTATATTGGCGTTGGTATAAGTTGATTGAGCAGGTATATATAAACGTCCAAAAGCTGTTACAGCATATTTACAATTTAATCCCGAGCTAGACATACAGGCTCCCGGAGCTGTCGCGAGCCGGATAAAAGATCCGGTTGCAGGCTGTACCAGATAACTTTCAGTAATAGATTTTTTTTCATTAATAAATGCACTACCCGCAATGGCAACAGTCGCCAGGCACAGGCCAAATACTATCTTCTTCATAATGCTATATTTAAAAATTAACAAAAAGTGATCATTAAATAATAAGGTATATTCCGTTAGCTGTTACCTGCATCTCCTCTATGTAACCGGCATTCAGGAAGCTGATGATATCTTCATTTGTGTACCAGGCTTGCGCCGGAATATAAAGTCTTCCGGCAGATGTAACTGCATACCGGCATTGGAGTGTGCTGAGCAGATTGATACAACCGCCATTAGCTGTAGCAGTTCTTAAAAAAATACCTGTAAGCGGCTGAATAAGAAAATTATCAACGATACTTTTTTTTGGTGCGGTAAATGCACTGCCCCCGACAGCTACCGCCGCCAGCATAAGGCCTAATACTAGTTTTTTCATCACTGTTTTTTTGTTTTTGTTTATGATTTGTTAGTTAGTAAGCTTAAGGAAGACAGGAAGATCAGTCCTGCATTGAACCAGATATGGTTCTTCCAGGAAAGACTCGAAATCACTCCCCCGCAGCTGCAGGGTAATACCTTTTCAAAAGAAACCATGTAAATCAGATAAATTGTAAAGATGAGCATCAGAATGAGTGTGGCTAAGAGACCAGTCTTTTTTGTGAACGGTATGATCAGCAATGCGCCGATGATGATCTCGGCAGAAATAATAAGCACAGAAATCTCCATATGGTACGGTCCGAAAATGGGTACCACGTGTAGCATATTATTGAAATCCTGAAAAGTGAATATTTTACTGCTTGCAGTATAGATAAAAAGGAGAATAAACAGGTAGCTGATCAGGTCTGTAAACACCTTAGTTTTCGCACCAAAATAGAATGGTGATTTTCTTTTTATTGTTGTTTCCATAGGTAAAATAGTGTACGACCAAGGTAAGGACAGATATTCCTTAAAGGAGTAAGATCAGTTTCAGAAATCAATTAATATTATATTCAGAAATTGCTTAATATCAGTTTAATAAAAAACTTAATATTTGTTTCAGAATGCACTTGTATTCAAATAGATAAGCCATTTAAACCAGTTCCGGCACACAGTCCATTTTAGCTAGTTCCAGCTACAGTTATTAGTGTGATTATTCCATAATAAACTTTAAATTTGTGTGGAGAGATAAGATTAAAAAACTTAAACATTAACGCTAACTATACCTAATTAGAACCAAATGATTAAACAAAATCTACATGATTATCTCCTGGATCTGGAACCTGTACCAGAAGAACTAAAAAACGGTTTAATAAGAAACCAATTGATTCAATACATTGATGCTCAAATCAGCACAAATCATCATAGTCACAAAGTTTTAATACTTACTGCAGGGATGATTTCAGATAGAATTTATTTCGTACAGAAAGGAGTAGTGAGAGGTTTTATAAATGATGAAAAAGGAAAAGAAAAAACGATTTTTCTCTGGGATGATCATTCTATAATGACGGATGTAGACAGTTTTGTTAATCAGGTTCCTTCTGATATTTACATTGAAGTGATGGCCAACAGTACTTTGACCTCCATCTCCTACCAGCAATTGAATTGTATCTTCGACCACTTCCCATACACAAAAATATTTTTGAACCACCTTTCTGCGTATAACAAAAACTACAGCCATAAAAGCTTCTATAATTTTGCCAGGCCTTCCGCCTGGGAAAGATACCAGGAACTATTAACCAGGTATATCAATGTAGAACAAAAAGTATCCAAAGAAATCATTGCTTCCTTTCTGGAAGTTACTCCGCAGTACTTATCGAAGATGATTAAAGAAAACCGGTAAATACTGCTGTTTGATCATACACAGTAAACAATATAGGGGGCATTCAAAAACATGGGTGCCCCATTTTCGTGCCGGAATATCATTCAAAAAATGAATGTTCAATTAAAGATCCAATACTCATCAAGTGATAATGGAAGTGCCCCAGAATCAACACTATTAATGATTGTATTACTTTGTTTGATTGAAACCACAACGATAAAAATAACATCGAAAACAAAAAAAGCAATCCCGAAAGACTGCTTTTTTTATAATTGGTTGTGCGGATGAAGGGACTCGAACCCCCACGCCGTGAAGCGCCAGATCCTAAGTCTGGTGCGGCTACCAATTACGCCACATCCGCATATAGGAGTTGTTTAGGACTGCAAATATAGAGATAGTTATCAGTTCTCAAAAGTCTTTTGTATTTATTTTGCATCAAAGCACTTAAACCATTCATTCTAAGCGAATTTAATTTAATTCTTTTTGCAAATGAAACAGATATTCCACAGCTTTCACCAATCTGCTGCCATACCAGGAAAACATTTCACCATCAACCAGCATGATTCTGGCACCAGGAATTGCAGCTTTGAGTTCATCGATATGCTTTTCGCGAAAAGGATAGGGTTCCGAAGACAGCATGATCAATTCTGGCTGCAAGGCCTGCAATTGCTCCAGATCAAACTCCGGATACCTGCTCTCTTTCACCACATTGGTCAGCCCATTTTTAGTCAGGATATCATCAATAAAAGTATTTTTCCCTGCCAGCATATACGGTCCCTTCCAAATCAGGTAAGCTACTTTTTTATCAATTCCCCGCTCCAATGCCAAAGTCTGCAAATCGGTGAAACCAGCGTTGATCAGATGATTTAAATAAGCCGCTTCAGGCTCACGGTCCACCAACGCACCAATCTGGCCGATAGCAGCCATTGCTTCTTCCAGGGTTGAGATATCACTCATCCATACGGGAAACTCAGTACACAGCAGTTCTATATCCTCCCTGCTGTTCTCTTCCTTGTTTCCTATGATCAAATCAGGTTTCAGGCTTCTGATCAGCTCAACATCTAGTTTTTTGGTTCCTCCTACCTTTGTCAACGTTTTAAACTTCGCGGCAGGATGCACACAAAACTTAGTAATTCCTATCACTTCATCTTTCAGCCCAAGCTCAAATAAAAGTTCAGTCTGTGACGGTACAATAGAAATAATCCGCTTTGGCGGATAATCGAAACTAACAGCCCTATTTAGCTGATCGGTAAACTGACTTAACATGCAGCAAATATAAATCTTTATAATGCCACCTGCAGGTCTTCTTTGATTACACCGTCCAGCAAATGTAAAATCCTCGATCCATAACCTGCATTCACTTCGGAATGAGTTACCTGTATAATGGTAATCCCTTCTTCTTCATTCAGTTTTTTAAACAGCTCCATAATCTGTAGCGCCTGTGCAGATTGCAGGTTACCGGTTGGCTCATCAGCCAGGATAATAGAGGGCTGTGCAGCCAGGGCACGCGCAATCCCTACCAGTTGCTGCTGACCACCTGAAAGCTGATTGGGAAACAAGTCCTTTTTTCCCACAATATTAAAGCGGTCGAGCATATCTGCTACCCTGCTCTTGCGTTCTGCACCCGCTATTTTCTTGTATAACAAGGGGGCTTCTATGTTTTCTGCCACTGTCATCTCGTCTATCAAATGATAAGCCTGAAAAACAAATCCGATATGATTGCGGTAAAGCTCAATTCGTTTGCGTTCATTTAAAGAAGTAACGTCCTCCCCCATAAATTCATAGGTGCCATATGTCGGTTCTTCCAGCATCCCAAGAATATTTAACAAGGTTGATTTCCCTGCGCCTGACGGTCCCATGATGGAAACAAACTCTCCTTGCTGAATAGTTGTACTTACATGCCTCAGGATATAGCTCTTTAATCCTTTATTCGCATAGTATTTTTCTATATTTTCTAATTTTATCATTTTAATTTTTTTATAACCTGGTTCATAAAATTCTGACAATTATATGCTACTCGTACTTTAGCGCATCGATAGGATTTGTTTTTGCCACACGATAAGACCTTAAACTTACCGTAATTAATGTAATTACCATAGAGATCAGCATGGCGATCACGAAAGGCCAGATGCTCATCTCAATCCGGTAAGTATAACGGGTCAGCCATTTGGAAACGAATATATAGGCAATGGGGAGGGCGACCAGGTTGGCAAAAAAAACAAGGAGAATAAATGACGTATTCAGCATCCTAATCAGTTCAAAAGTAGAAGCGCCCAATACTTTTCTGATCGCCATCTCTTTGGTACGCTGAGTAGCCACAAATGAGATTAATCCAAATAATCCGATAAAGGATATGAATATGATTACTGCAGCAAATACCTTAAACAGTGTACCCATTACCTGCTCACTTTCATAGTATTTACCGATATTATCATCCATAAAATTCGAGTTGTACACGTAATCGGGAAAATACGCATTCCACATGACTTCCACTTCCTTCATGACTGCCGGAATCTGATGCGCATCCATTTTTATCGCAATAGACTCTGCATGGGCTTTACTGGAAAAAAGGAGAATTGGTGAAATCGCTTCTCTTAAATTCATATTATTGAAATCTTTGACTACACCAACTACTGGCGCACTATACCTGCCACCGCCAAGATGAATCATCTTTCCTATTGCCTGTTCAGGATCTCTTATATTTAATTTCCGCAGCAAAGTTTCATTCACCACAAATTCATTCAGGGTATCACTTCTGGATAAACCTCTGCCGGCGATCAGCTGCAAACCGAAAAGTTTAATATAGTCCTGGTCCCCGGCCTTCACATTCACCTGAAAATCCACGTCCTTACTACTTCCGAAACGGAAATTACTGAAAGAATTATTCTCAGAAGTGGGTCCGTTGGTACATAATGTAGCAGAACGTACACCGGGAATAGTCAAAATCCTGGTCTTCAGGATATCGTATTTCAGCACGCTTAAACTATCCCCGGGCAAATTCGTTAAAGAAATCGCTGATGAATTGAAACCCAAAGGTTTCTCCCGCATATATTTCATTTGCTGTATTATGACCAGCGTACCTGTAATCAGGATAATCGTAATGGCAAACTGAACAATGACCAGGATCTTCCGCAAATTCCCCCCGCCGGAATTACCCATACTGATCTTGTTTTTGATAGCCAGTGCCGGACTAAATCCAGACATGACCAAGGCAGGATAAAAACCAGCCATGAGGCCAACAAATAAAACTAGACCCAACATAAAAAGAAAAATCACCGGCTCCTGAAACAGACTAAAGGACAGCTTCTCTTTAAATAATGATGCCATACCTGGCAAAATAGCCTCCGTAATTGCACAGGCCAGCAACAAGGCAATCACAGTTAAGGTCAACGTCTCTGTCAAAAACTGAATGATCAGTTCCTTACGCCTGCTACCCATTACTTTTCTTACGCCAACTTCTTTGGATCGACTCACTGCCTGCGCCGTAGCCAGATTAATAAAATTAATACAAGCTGTGATCATCAGGAACAAGCCAATCACCATCAGTCCGTAAATCTCATTCATCCCTGTAATTTTATTAGCAATATTCCCGTAACGCTGATCTTTATGAATCTCAGACAAAGGCTGAAAAAAATGATCTTCTTCTCCAACACCCTTTTCTACGTAATATTTTTTAATAAAAGCTGACATAGGCATTTTAAGCGCATCCACATCCGCCCCTTCTTTCAATAAGATATAACATTCTGACGCATCAGCCACAGCACCCCAGTTTTTAGCGTTGCCGCTTTCATAACCTGCATAAGCAATGGCAATCTTAATTGGATTACTGTTGTTCTCCGGGAGATCGGCAAAAACGCCGGTCACTTTCAAATCAGTTTTGTTCCGGTAATTGATCACCTGACCAACAGCCTTATGCCAGTCGCCAAATAATTTGGTAGCCATCTCTTCAGACAAGGCCACAGTATTGGGTACAGACAGTCCTTTTTCAGGATCCCCCTGCAGCCATTTATAGTCGAAAATTTTAAAGAAAGACGGCTCAACAAAAAACGTACTCTCATCAGTTTTAAGCCTCACATTGCCCTGCTCATCTTTCACTTTAATTACACCACCGCTACGCTGAATAGCCGCAACCTGTTCTAACATGGCGAAATCATTTCGCATAGCAGGTACTAGTGGCACAGGCACGCCTCTGGAAAACTGTTCTCCATCTGCATATTTCCAGTAAGAAACCACCCGGTAAATTCTGTCCTTGTTTTTGAATTGCTGGTCATAACTCAACTGGTAGCTGATAAAAATAAAAATCAGGATACAAGCTGCCATACCAATGGAAAGTCCGGCAATGTTTATAAAAGTATAACCTTTATTTTTCCAGAGATTACGCAGTGCGATTTTAAGATTTAGTTTAAACATTTGTTTAAGATTTAAAGGTTATTCGTATTTTAAAGCATCAACGGGATTGGTTTGCGCCGCTTTGTAGGACCGTAAACTTACTGTGATCAGGGTAATACCCATAGAAATTAACATGGCTATCGCAAATGGCCAGATACTTAGTGTGATCCTGTAAGCATAACCATCAAGCCATTTCCCCACAAACACATAGGCTACCGGCCAGGCAATCAGGTTTGCAATGAACACCATTAACAAAAAGGAGCCATTCAGGAGTTGTACAAGCTCCAGCGTGGAAGCACCGAGCACCTTCCTGATCGCGACCTCCCTGGTGCGCTGAGAGGCAACAAAAGAGATCAGACCAAACAAGCCAGTAAAAGCAATAAAAATGATCACCATTGAAAATGTCCTGAACAAAACACCCATCACCTTTTCTGCACTGTAATAGTCACTGATCTCATCATTGATAAATTTCGAGTCGTAAACATGATCGGGAAATGTGGTATTCCATAACGCTTCAACGGCTCTCATTGCTGGCATCATCTGTCTGCTTTCCATCTTAATAGCAATACTATAATAATCGTCTTTTCCGGAAGCGATAGCTATAGGGGATATTTTTTCATGTAAAGACAGGTCATTAAAGTCTTTTGTCACACCCACAATTGGCGCCTTGTGGCCATTTATATCCAATAATTTACCTAATGCAGTCTCAGGATCTGTAATGTTCAGTTTCGTCAGAAAGGTCTTATTCACGACGTAACCATTCACCGTATCACTTTTTGTGAGCGGTTTCCCCGCAGCCATCTTCAATCCAAATACATCAAAATATCGTTCATCTGCATACATCATCCTCACCTGAAAATCCTTGTTCTTCAACCCATTAATAGAAAATTCCGTTTCATAAATATTGTAGGATGATGGCCCCTCTTTACAAAAACTGACATTTTTAACTCCGGGGATCAGCAGCAAACGCTCTTTCAGATTCACAGCTTTGAGCTGACTCAGGCTGTCCCCCGGCAAAGTCACCAAACTTACAGCATCAGGATTATAACCCAGCGGCTTTTGCCGCATATAACTCATCTGATTCATCACCACAAGAGTAGAAATAACCAGAACTACCGTAACTGTGAACTGAACTACAACTAATATTTTACGTAAGCCCAATCCCCCGGCATTACTGGCGGTCAGTTTGTTTTTAATGGCTAATGCGGGACTGAAACCGGACATGATCATGGCAGGGTAAAAACCTGCGAGGAAACTTACCAGCAGCACCAGCATAATCAGAAAGACAAAAATGACCGGATGAGCAAACAGGCTGAAGGAAATCTTTTCATCAAACAGATTTTGCATATAAGGGAGGGCAACCTCCGTCAGCACACAGCCAAATAACACCGCTATTATACTAATCGCCAGTGTTTCACCCAAAAACTGGATAACCAGCTGTTTGCGGTCACTGCCCATTACCTTACGAATTCCTACTTCTTTGGACCTGCCTACGGCCTGTGCTGTAGCCAGGTTGATGAAATTGATACAGGCCGTCAGCAGCAAGAAAACACCAATGATAGCAAGACCGTAGATGTCCTTTTTCTCCATGATATCATGTGCAAAATTACCATACAAGTTATTATAATGCACATCGCTCAACGCCTGCAGACTATGATAGGTATGTTCTTCTTTTTTATACACCTGAGCATTAAATTTTCGCATACCTGTCTCCAGATCAGCTAGCCTGACACCCGCTTTAAGAAGAACATAACACTCTGAAGCAGAACTAACATAACTCCAGCTGTCGCCGTTTCTGTTCGGATTAGTCGCATAACTTACCATAAGGTCAAAAGGGAAACTACTGTTATCAGGAATATCATCAAATACACCAGATACCGTAAGATTCATTTTATCTTTGAAACGGATCACTCTACCTACAGCATCATTCCATTTACCAAAATACAGTACAGCCTTTTTCCTGGACAATGCTACCGTATTGGGCTCATTTAATGCAGCAGAAGGCTTTTCCGTCAGCCACTTCAGTTTAAAAATAGCAAAGAGTTCGGGTTCCGCGTAGAAAACCTGAGCCTCTTCTTTAAAGTGAGTTTTGCCAGACTGATCATTGATTTTGATCACCCCGCCAACCCTTTTTATCGCTGCTACTTTTTCCAGTTGCGGAAATTTAGCGCGTACAGCACCAGCAAGTGGAACAGGTACTCCCTGCGACCCCTCAATGGCACTACCTGTATCCCAGTTGCTCACCACACGGTAAATACGGTCCTTATTTTCGAAATCATCGTAGCTTAACTGATACCTGATAAATATAAAAATCAGTATACAGCTGGCCATGGCTACAGACAAACCAGCGATATTGATAAATGCATAGCCCTTGTTCTTCCACAGGTTGCGCAAAGCGATTTTAAAGTTTAATCTGAACATAATTTAAGCGTTAAAAGGGTTATTCATACTTTAAAGCATCAACAGGATTGGCGACAGCAGTTTTATAGGCCTGGTAACTCACGGTTAGAATGGCGACGGACAAAGTTCCGGCTCCCGCAGCTACAATAATCCACCAGGAGATACCGGTGTGAAATTCAAATTGCTGCAGCCATACATCCATCACATAATAAGCCAATGGTACTGCAATGAGAATGGCCACAACTATCATTTTAATAAATGATAAAGACAGCAACTGCATCAGGCTATATACTGAAGCCCCCAGCACTTTTCTTACACCAAACTCTTTAGTCCGCTGTTCTGCACTGTAAGTCGCCAGCCCGAATAAACCCAGGCAAGAGATAAATATGGCCAGTCCACCAAACAGGTTAGACAAAATACCCATTCGCTGTTCCTTCTGAAATAAATCTGCATAAGCTGAATCGGTAAATTTGATTTCAGCAGGATAAGAAGGGTTCATTTGCTTAGCGATGTTTTCAATTTTATTGATATTATCATACAGACTATTTTGCGGATTTAACCTCATGGTAACCACACCAGTCTCCTTTTTGCCAAAATAAACGATCATCGGATGATTGGCCTGGTAAGGAGAATCCCATATATAGTCTTCAAAAACACCGATTATTGTAGAACGATACCCATTACGCCTGAGGATGGTCCCTACAGGATTTTTCAGGCCCATCGTTTTCACTGCAGATGAACTTACCAATACGGCACCACTATCAGAAGCAAACTTTTCAGAAAAATCACGTCCCTGCAATAACTTCAATCCACTTGTTTTAATAAAATCGTAGGTCGTGATGACGCGGTTAAATAGTATAATATTTTGCTGCCTCAACATACCCGGCCACTCTAAACCGCTGAAATTCTGGTCGTGGTGAATCAAACTGGTAGAAGACTGAAAGACGCCGGACACAGCACCAGAGCTGAGTAACTGCGCTTTAAATAAATCAAATTTGGTCGCCAATGCACCATCCTGCGGCATTTGAACCAGCTGATTGATGTCTGCCCCAACAGGTTTATTTTTGATATATGCTATTTGTTTGTAGATCACCAGCGTAGAGATCATCAGTACGATCGTAAAACAAAATTGCCCGATAATCAGCACCTGCCTCAGACTGAGCGAGAAACCCTTTCCTTTAATTTTACGTTTCAACGTTTGAATCGGATTGAAAGCAGACAGATAAAATGCGGGATAACTTCCTGCAATTAACCCTGTCAGTAATACAATCATTACAATGCCAGCACAATATTTAACATTGAAATAAGACAGTGTAAGCTGGATATTCAGCAGGTTATTAAATGTGGGCAGCAAAATCTCTATCAGCACAATCGCAATCACCACACTGACTAAGGTTAATACCATAGACTCCGTTAAAAACTGGGCAATCAATGATTGTCGTGTTGCACCTATTGTCTTTTTAATACCCACTTCTTTCGACCGCTTTTCAGATTTGGCAGTCGCCATATTCATAAAATTAACGCATGCAATCAGTAATATTCCAAATGCTAGCCCCATGAATAACCAGATCTGTTCTATTGCTCCACCAGCATTTTTTCCCTCCTCAAATTTGCCATATAAATGCATTTTTGTCAGCGGATATAAAAAATGGGTTTCATTTGCATTTTTATTTTTTACCAGCAGCGCTATCTTTTTGTTTACCTCTGCCAGGTTTGCATCCGGATGCAGGAGAACCAGCGTTTTGTAACTGAAATTGTTAAAATTAAGATCCCTGGCATCCGGATCCACCATTTCATAAAAAGACCATGGCATCAGGTAATCAAATTTATTGGAACTGTTATCCGGCAGATCCCTGACCACTCCGGTCACCGTCAGATCAAACTTATCCTGATAACGAACAGTTTTATTCAATACCTCAACAGATCCAAATAAAATCTTTGCAGTAGACTCGGTCAATATAACTGATTTTGGCTGTTGTAATGCACTGTGACTATCACCTGCTATAAATTGATAGTCATACATTTTCAGGATATCAGGCTCAGCAAATTTTGCGTTTCTTTTAAAACTGTTCTCCTTATTTGCAATCAGATTTATTCCCCCATAATTCATTCTGCAGATGGACCTGATTTCCGGGATTTCCGATTTGATCAGGGGTGCCAATGCAGTAGTGCTACCGTCAAAAGTCATTAGTACTTTTCCACTGTCATCGCGAACATGGGTGAGTATGATATGTACATCAGCAGCGTTTTTAGCTTGTTTGTCGAAATTCCATTCATAGGAAACATAGATCAGCAATAGTAAACAAGCAGCAAGTCCTATCGCGAGACCTACTACATTAATAAAGGAAGAAACCTTGTTCTTCCAAAGATTCCGCAAAGCGATTTTTAAGTTTAATGTGAACATATCTATTTATTAAAGCTTATTCGTATTTTAGAGCATCAACAGGATTGGCCCGTGCAGCCCGGTAAGCCTGAAAGCTCACCGTAAGCAAAGCAATCATTAAAGTACCCGCAGCCGCATATAAAATGACTATCCAGCTGATCGTAGTATGAATATCATATCCTTTCAGCCAGCTGTTCATGATATATATAGCCATTGGTACGGCTATAAAAATGGCTATAGTTACCATTTTCAAAAAACTGAAAGAGAGCAGTTGCATCAGACTGACAACAGATGCACCCAATACTTTCCTTACCCCAATCTCCTTTGTCCGCTGTTCCGCACTATAAGCTGCAAGGCCAAACAGACCCAGGCAGGAAATAAATACAGCCAATCCGCCAAACAGGTTAGACAGTATGCCCAGCACCTTTTCTGCTTTTAACTTTTCCGCATATAAACGATCCACAAAATTCAGTTCAACAGGATAGGCAGGATTGATAGATTTAACTACCCGCTCGATGGTAGCCAGGTTTTCTGCCGGAGAATGGGCCGCATTCAGCCGCATCGTAATCAGTCCGCTCCATCCTTTGTTGAAAGCTACGGCCATAGGTTTCGCATTCCTTGTGGGTGAACCCCAGATGAAATTATCGAAAACACCGACGATAGTCGTACTCACCTCATGGTACTGCACAACAGTCCCAATAGGATTTTTAAGGTTCATTCGCTCTACCGCAGCCCTGTTTAGCAGCAGAGCAGCAGTATCTGAAGCAAATTGCGGCGAGAAATCCCGCCCGGCAATAAGTTTTACTCCTGTCGTTTTTACAAAATCATAGGTAGTCGCCAGCTGATCAAAATTCAGTAGTTTATCCGCTTCGGTAGATCCCGGCCATTCCATACCCCAGAAACTGGAGCCATCACGTGATAAGGTTGAGGAAGACTGATATAAGGAAGTTACTGCGCCCGAACGGAGCAACTGATGTTTCAGCAAGTCAAATTTATCATATAATGTACCGTCCTGCGGCATTTCAACCAATTGGTTAATCTGATAACCTATAGGACGGTTTTTGATAAACTGTATCTGTTTATAAATGACTATGGTCGCAATAATGAGGATCACTGCAAAACTGAACTGTCCCACTACCAATACCTGGCGCATCCCGATATTAAGGATACCCTTGTTAACATTCCTTTTCTTCAGAATCTGAACCGGATTGAAAGAAGAAAGATAAAATGCCGGATAACTTCCTGCAATCAAACCAGTCAGCACCACAATTAATGCGATGCCTAACCAGATGGCGGCATTAGCATAATTGATACTGAGATTAATGCCCAGCATTTGGTTAAAATAAGGGAGAAACAACTCTATCAATACTACTGCCATCACCGCACTGAAACCCGTCAGCACCAAAGATTCCATCAGGAACTGACCTACAAGACTGCCACGTGTAGCGCCAATTGTTTTTTTGATCCCTACCTCTTTGCCACGGCGTTCCGATTTCGCAGTCGCCATATTCATAAAATTAATACAGGCAATAAGGAGAATTCCAATCGCCAGCCCCATAAACAAACGTACCTGCTCTATTTTACCACCCACTGGTTTTCCATTTACAAAATCACCACGCAAATGCAGTTTGTATAAAGGGTACAAAAATATAGCAGCTTTGGCATCAGGCTCCTGCCTTTTCATCAGGCTTTTTACACTTTCATTTAATTCCGCTACATTCGCTTTGGGATCCAGCTTTACTAATGTTGTCCAGTTATAATTTGTCCAGGAAGGTTCCTTTACCCAGTCGTTCAAAGACTCATAGAGCGACCATGGCAGGAGGTAATCAAAACCGGTTGAAGTATTTTTCACGGGGTCTTTGATCACCCCTGTTATTTTCATATCCCGTTTATCGTCAAACCGTACCAATTTGTTCAGCACATCTGTCTGACCAAATAAAACACGCGCAGTAGATTCCGTCAGCACTACATTCACCGGCGAACTTAAAGCCGACTCGGCATTGCCATAGATAAAAGTAAAACTGAATATTTTCAGGATATCCGCATCTGCAAACCGCGCCTTCCTTTTAAAACTGTTCGTCCCGTTCGCGATTAACGTAGGTGCATCCCAGCTCATCCTGGCCATAGCTTTTACAACAGGATATTCCTGTTTAAGCACTGGCCCGACCGTATTTCCTGTACTCCAGCTACTTTCTTCAATCCCTCCATCCGCACTTTCCCTGTTAGTCATCACCTGGTAAATCTGCTCAGCATCTTTCCACTGCCTGTCGAAGCTCCATTCATAGGCAACATACAGCAGCAGCAACAGACAAGCTGCTAAACCTATAGCCAGTCCGCTGATATTGATCAGTGAAGAAGTCCTGTTTCTCCAGATATTACGGAGCGCAATTTTAAAGTTTAACTTAAACATAGCTGTAGGATTTAAAATTTATTCATATTTAAGCGCATCAACCGGATTAGCCTTTGCCGCCCGGTATGCCTGCAAGCTCACGGTCAGCAATGCGATCCCCATTGTACCGACTGCAGCCAGTATAATAATCAGCCAGCTCACCTGCGTATGGAAGTCGAAACTCTTCAACCACCTGTCCATGATATAATTAGCCACAGGCGCAGCAATAATGATCGATAGCAGTACCATTTTTATAAAACTTAAAGAAAGGAGCTGGATCAGGCTGGCAACCGACGCACCGAGTACTTTCCTTAGGCCAATCTCCTTTGTTCTTTGTTCAGCACTATAAGAGGCCAGACCAAACAGGCCCATGCAGGAGATAAAAACTGCCAGTCCGCCAAATAAATTGGATAACACGCTTAATATCTTCTGGCTTTTCAACTTTTCTGCATACAACTGATCCACAAAACTGATTTCCACAGGATAGGCAGGATTCAGTTCTTTAGTAATCCGCTCAATGACAGCTATATTTTCTGCAGGTTTGTGTGCACTATTTAACTTCATCGTTACTTTGGAACTCCATTGTTTATCGAATGACACCATCATTGGATGTTGTTTACGTAAAGGCGAGCTCCATATAAAATCTTCAAAAACACCAACTACTGTACATTTGCGGTCCCATTTAGTCAACACCTGACCAATCGGATTTTTTAAATTCATCAGTTTTACCGCTGAAGTGCTCAGCAATACTGCTGCAGAATCCGAAGCAAACTCCGGTGAAAAATCCCGGCCCAGTACCAGTTTTACACCTGTAGTTTTAATAAAATCATAAGTTGTGGCAATCTGGTTAAAAGTGATATTTTTATCTGCCTCCGTAGACCCCGGCCATTGCAGTCCCCAAAAGTTGGAACTTGCACGGGACATGCTGCCGGATGATTTATACACCCCTTCTACGGCACCGGATTTTATTAATTTATCTTTCAGCAAGTCAAACTTAGTATCCAGCTGCCCTTCTTGTGGCATCTCTACCAGTTCGCTGATATTGTAACCTACAGGCCTGTTTTTAATGAACTGGATTTGCTGATAAATTACTGCAGTTGCAATAATCAGTACGATCGCGAAACTAAACTGCCCTACAACCAGCACCTGTCGCAAACTAATGGCAGACCATCCTTTTTTGAAGTTTTTCTTTTTCAGAATCTGAATCGGGTTAAAACCTGACAAGTAAAAGGCCGGATAACTTCCCGAAATTAAACCTGTGAGCAAAACCACAGCAGAGATACAAATCCATACCATAGGATTGGAGTAAGTAATGCGCAGTTCTATGCCGAGAAGATGATTAAAAGACGGCAGGCAAATTTCAATTAAGGCAATCGCCATTACTGCGCTGCAGATGGTCAGCACCAATGATTCCATTAAAAACTGACTGATCAGACTCCCTCTCGTGGCACCTATTGTCTTTTTAATGCCCACCTCTTTAGCACGTTTTTCCGATTTGGCGGTCGCCATGTTCATGAAATTAATGCAGGCAATCAATAAAATGCCAATGGCCAGTCCCATGAATAAACGCACCTGTTCTATTTTCCCACCCGTACTTTTCCCCTTTGTAAAAGTGCCATACAGGTGATATTTGCTTAACGGAAATAGAAAAGGTGAAGCAAAGGCCCTGGGTTCATTTTTAATGATCAAACCTTTAATACTTTTATTCAGCTCCGCCACATCCGTACCAGGTGCCAGTTTCACCAGCGTCACCCAGTTGTTATTTGTCCAGCCTAAAGTCCTGGCATAACTGTACAGCTGCACATTCAAAGACCAGGGCATCAGGTAATCAAAACGGTTGGAGGAGTTCTCCGGCACATCTTCAACCACACCTGTAATTTTCAGGTCAGTGGTGTCCATGTAGCGGACAGATTTATTCAGCACATCCGCCGTCCCGAATAAAAGCTTTGCCGTACTTTCAGTCAGGATCACATTATTCGGTGCATCCATCGCGGTTTTAGCATCCCCGTAGATGAAAGTATAAGGTAATATATTCAGGATATCCTGATCTGCAAAAAAAGCGTTCATTTTGAAACTGGATGTTCCGTTGGCAATCAGCTGTTTTCCTTCCTCACTAATCCGTGTTACCGCCGAAACTCCCGGATAATCCTGTTTTAAAACCGGACCTATGGCATTACCTGTGGCATCGCCGGTCGCATCAATCTCTCCGTTAACAGCAATGTAATTGGTCAGCACCTGATATACCTGTTCACTGTCCTTTCCCTGTTTATCATAACTCCATTCATAGGATACATATAATAACAGCATCAGGCATGCAGCCAAGCCTATGGCCAATCCGCTGATATTGATAAATGAAGAAGTCCTGTTTCTCCAGATATTTCGGAGGGCGATTTTAAAATTAAGCTTGAACATGCTAAAGGTGTTTCCGGTGAATATTAGATCAATTCTTCAGTGCGACTCTTATTGATCTTCTCTGAGATCACATGCCCATCTTTCAGGTTGATGATCCGGTTAGAAAAACTGGCATCATGTGAGGAGTGGGTAACCATTACGATGGTTGTTCCCTGTTCATTCAATTCACATAATAGTTCCATTACCTCATTACCATGCGAACTGTCCAGGTTACCCGTCGGCTCATCCGCCAGTACCAGTTTCGGCTTGGTCACCAATGCACGGGCCACTGCCACACGCTGTTGCTGTCCGCCGGATAACTGCTGCGGGAAATGGCCGCTCCTGTTTACAATATTCATCCGCTCAATGATTTCATTTACTAAACGCTTACGCTCTCCTGTTGCCACCTTGTTATAAATCAGTGGCAACTCAATATTTTCAAAAACTGTCAGTTCATCAATCAGATTAAAATTCTGGAACACAAAACCCATATTCTGCTTACGGAAATTAGACCGTTCTCTGTCATTCATCGTTAACAGTTCAGTTTCCAGGAACTTATAGCTCCCGCTTTCCGGCTTGTCCAGCAGGCCCATTACATTGAGCAAAGTAGATTTACCACAACCCGAGGGACCCATAATGGACACAAACTCTCCGGTTTTCACATGCATATTAATTCCATTTAATGCCGTGGTTTCTACTTCTTCTGTTTTGTAAACTTTTTCCAGGTTCTCAATTTTTATCATTGTCTGATGATTTATATTTTTATATGCTGTATATCTTATTTACTGATTTCTATCACGTCATACTGATTGAACTGATCGTATGACGAGGTAATGACCTCCTCATCCTTATGCAGACCATCCATGATTTCATAATACTGATAGTTCTTCCGTCCAATCTTCACATTTCTCTTCTCTGCTTTACCATCCTTTACTACAAATACCCATGATCCGCCGGTACTCTGAAAGAATTGTCCCTGCGCCAGCAGCAATGACTTGCTATTGTCAGAAAGCGTAAGCTTTACCTGTAAAGATAACCCTCTTCTCAATTCATCAGGTGATTTTCCTTCAAAAACAAGTTCCACCTGAAACTGTCCCGCTGTAACCTCCGGAATCACCTTTCTGACGGTGAGCTTATAGGTTTTTCCATTAAACTCACAATTGGCCGACTGTCCTTCTTTTACCCTGTTGATATAATATTCATCCACGCCGGCCTGTAGTTTATAACCCTGCATGACATCGATTTTACCCAGCATCTCATTCGCATTATAGGATTTTCCAATTACGGGATCATAAGAAGACAAACGACCGGAAACAGGCGCTTTAATCGTCATGTTCTCTATATTCTGCCTGATCGTTTCCAGGCTCTCATTCATTCTTAATACAGATACATCTATTTGCTGCAACTGCATTACCCTGCTCTGGTTTTCCTGTTTGAGGGCTACTTTCATAATATCTTTTCTGCCACGGTTGTAGTCGTAATCCTGGCTGGAATTGTTAAATTCTTCTCTGGTAATCACTTTTTTAGCAAAGAGTGTACTATCAATTTTATACTTCCTGCTCGCTGTTCTCAACGCATTCTCAATCACCATCATATCCTGCGCCATTACCCGCTGGTTCTGCTCCAGATCCAGCCTCACTTTACGCAACTGGTTAATCTGTTCCGTAATACTTGTTTCACTAGCGGTATAACCTGAAAGCGCATTTGGATTAGCGATCCGCAGCAAAGGCGTACCCTTCACTACACTCGCCCCGTTCTCCGTAAAAATTTCCGCCACCGTGCCCCCTTCCGGGGAACTCACAATCACCGAGGTCAGTGGCACCACACTGGCATTCAGCAATACTACATCTTCAAAATCACCATATACCACTTTGCTTACCGTTAGCTTATCTGCATCAGCTTTATATACTTTATTCAATGATAAACTATAACCATAAGCAACCAGCGTGAAAAGCAATACGCCGCCTATGAGCATAAAAATCATTTTTTTACTAAACCTCTTTTTTTCTATAATCTTATCCATTGTAATCCTTGTGATATGAACAGCACTATGCCAAGGATATGCCAAACCGAAATACAACATTTAAATTACTGTTTATCAATTAATTATGTATATTAAATTATAAATACCGTTCGTTATCGGACAGTTGATGTACAACATCGGACAGTTTCCTATATTTTTGAAGAAATCTTTAGCATATGACAGAAGCAAACGTTTTAGTAATTGATGATGATGATGATATCCTGCTGAGCGCAAAGCTCTTTCTGAAGCAGCATTTCAACCAGGTGGTGATCTGTAAATCGCCCAAAGAAATCAATGTCCTGCTCAGTCATAATGATATTGATATTATCCTGCTGGATATGAATTACCAGAAGGGCACCAGTGATGGCAGAGAGGGACTTTACTGGCTGGAGCATATCTTATCAATTGATAAAGATTATGTGGTCATCCTTATGACTGCCTATGGGAATGTAGAGCTGGCTGTACAGGCCATCAAAAAAGGGGCGACAGATTTCATCCTGAAACCCTGGGAAAATGAGAAACTTTATGCTACACTCTCTGCAGCTTCAAAACTGCGGAGTTCTACCAAAAAAGTAAAGAAACTGGAGAAGATTCATTCTTCCATGCAGACAGATCTGGCCAGGAAATTTGAAAACATTATTGGCACCTCTGCGCCGATTAAACAAATGCAGCACACACTTTTAAAGGTGGCGCCGACAGATGCCAATGTGCTTATTCTCGGAGAAAACGGAACCGGAAAACAGGTCTTTGCTTATGAACTGCATAAACATTCCCTGCGTAAAAATCATATTTTTATGCATGTAGACCTTGGTTCACTGAATGAGAATCTTTTTGAAAGTGAGCTGTTCGGTTATGCAAAGGGTGCATTTACCGATGCAAGGGACGACAGGCCGGGCAGGTTTGAACTGGCAGACAACGGAACCATATTCCTGGACGAGATAGGCAATCTCTCTATGCCATTACAATCCAAATTGTTAACTGTGCTGCAAAACCGGACAGTGACCCGGCTGGGCGAAAGTAAGGAGCGTAAAGTAAACGTAAGACTGATCACGGCGACCAATATGCCCCTGAATGAGATGGTGGCAAAGGGGACTTTCCGCCAGGATCTGCTGTTCCGGATCAACACTGTAGAATTTATGCTCCCGCCCTTACATCAGCGGGCGGAAGATATTTTACTCCTTGCCAATCATTTCCTGCATACTTTCAGTACCAAATACCATAAGAATATCAGCAGGATCAATGATAAAGCAGGTCAGGTTTTACTGAACTACCACTGGCCCGGCAATGTGCGCGAATTACAGCATGTGATAGAGCGGGCAATCATCATGGCCGAAGGACTGGAAATCACCACAGATGATCTTCAGCTGAGTCCGCAGCGATTTGGCAGCAGCAACCAGCCCTCCGTTCCGCTCGATCTGGAAGAAATGGAAAAAATGATGGTACAGAAAGCCATAGAGAACCATAAAGGCAATATTTCCCGCGCAGCAGCAGAATTAGGTCTTACCCGTGCAGCGCTTTACCGCAGAATAGAAAAATTCGGACTCTAGCTTATGTTTTACCAGCGTTTCACCTTCCGGCTCATTACAAAACTTCTGTTCATCAATATACTGGCCGTATTACTCGTTTATCTCTGTTTAAAAACTGAGTTATGGTTTACCATCGCAGGCGTAACAGTCATCCTGATCATCAGCATAACTTCCCTTTACAATTATATCAGCCAGATCCGTTCAGATATCAAACGCTTTATCCTGGCCGTAAAAACGCGCGACCATACCCTGAACTTCAAGAATAAAAGTACTAAAGGCAGTTTTCCTGACCTGTACAGTTCTTTCGATGAAATCCTGAAAACCCATAAAGATATCCAGCTGGAGCAGGATGCTGTATTCCAGCTCATGAAAACTATCCTGCAGCAGGTGCCAGTCGGCGTTATTGTGATCAAAGAAAACAGTAACGCAGCGGGCCAAAGTGAAATTGCCTTCTTTAACGAAGCAGCAGCAGCACTGCTCAATGTGCCGGCCTATAAATACTGGCACCGCTTAAAACAACATCTGCCCGTATTCACCAAAGAAATTGAAAATATCAGTAAAGGAGGCAAGCGGTTTTTAGAGCTCAAAATAGAAGATAAACTCATTCAGCTATCTACAGAAGTTATTCCCCTCAATCTTTACGGCTCCAATTATATGATCATCTCCTTCCAGAACATCAAAGATGAGATAGAGCAAAAGGAAATTGAAGCATGGAACAGGCTCATCGGTGTCATCTCTCATGAAATACTGAACTCCATCACTCCTATCAGTTCCCTTTCCGATACAGTGAATAGTATGGTCAGCAATAAAGATTTTCTAGCTAAAGAAGACCTGGACGACCTTAAACCGGCTATACAAACGATAAAAAGAAGATCAGAGGGTTTGCTCGACTTCGTCAAAGATTACCGCCTCATTGCCGAACTACCTACGCCTGAGCTGGAATCTCATTCCATCGGCAGTATTCTCCAGCACATCAAAATACTCATGCAGCCATTTGCTACCGCTAAGAGCGTGAAGCTTGCGGTGGGACAAACTTCTTCAAAGATTACCATCAATGTTGACCTTAAACTCGTAGAGCAGGCATTAATTAACCTGGTCACCAATAGTATTCATGCATTGGATAACATCGAAAATCCATTGATAGAGATTGATTACAGGCTCCAGCAGAACAAACTATATATTGACGTTTCAGATAATGGTAAAGGCGTCGATGCCGACCTGATCGAGAAAATATTCGTTCCCTTTTTCACCACCAGGAAAAATGGTTCAGGCATAGGCCTCACCATTACCCGCAACATCATGAAAATGCACTATGGCAGCCTGGAAGTAAATTCTGTTCCCTATAAAAAGACGATATTCTCTCTCGCTTTTAACTATGTATAAGAGAAATCCATAGCTTTGCAATTGATGTACACTATGCAACTACGTATCACAGCAATTACTATACAACCTGGAGATAATGTCCTTATCCAGCTTTCGCCACTGGACGGAATCAGGCCAGCCTACCTGGCCGGGCAATTCCTCACTATATTATTTCAGGTAAACGGGAAAGAAATACGCAGATCCTATTCGATATGCAGCTCTCCCGATGTAGACGAACCACTCAGCATTGCTGTGAAGCTGGTAGAAAATGGAGAAATATCCAACTACTTACACCATAAAACTGCTGTAGGTGACATACTTACCGCCTTGCCGCCAAATGGCCTGTTTACCTATTCACCAGTCGCGCATATTCAGCGTACCGTATTTTTATTCGCGGCAGGTGTAGGCATTACCCCTGTCTTCTCCATTATTAAAACAGCTTTAATCACAGAAAGTGCTTCCAAAATCGTATTGATTTATAGCAACAAGAGCCAATCCTCTACGCTTTTTTATGAAGAACTTAACGAGTGGCAGTTGCGTTATCCGGAAAGGTTCAAGGTAATTTATTTGTTTAGCGATAACAAACGCATTCAGTATGCCCGTCTGAACAGCTTCCTGATCAATGACCTGATTACAAAAAACCTGGAATATGATCAGCTAGATGCGCTCTGTTATACCTGCGGTCCGATTGACTACATGGTTTCCTGCAGAATCTGGCTCCTGGCAATGGGATTCCGCTTAGATCAGATCAAAAGAGAAACCTATTTCATTCCGGAAGATGAAGGCGATGATGATGATATGACCGAAAAAGAAGTCAAAGATAAAAATACCTACACTGTTATTCTTGAGTTCAATAAAAACACCTATCAATTAGAAGTTCCCTGGTATAAACGCATTTTGCAGGTCGCGCTCGAGCACCATATCAATGTACCCTACAGCTGCAGAGCAGGAATCTGCAGTTCCTGTGTTTCCACCTGCACCTCAGGTGCTGTCAGAATGGATTATAATGAGATCCTCACCGATGAAGAAGTTGCACAGGGAAGGGTGCTGATCTGCACCGCACATCCTACCATGAATCATACTAAAATTGTGATTTAACAGAAAAGGAAAGCCATAAGACTTTCCTTTTTTGTTTAAAATATATTTGTCGTATTAGCCGATCACAGTTCCATTAGGAACAACAGCGCCTTTTTTCACGACAACAATACCATCCTTAATCACGTAGAAATCAAATTCTCCGTCTTCCAGATGTGTACCGCCATTAATCACTACGTTGTTACCAATCCTGCAGTTTTTATCTACAATGGCATTGGAGATCTTGCAATTGTCACCAATCCCGATCAAAGGATTACCAGCCGCATTTTCTTCGGCAATTTCAGCAAGTGTCTGGTAACGGTCGCTACCCATAATATACGCGTTCTCAATAGACGTACCATTACCTATACGTGAACGGATACCAATTACAGAATGCACAATACTATCCGCATTCAGGATACATCCCTCTGCAATCACAGCCTTCGTTAGAGAAGTACTCAGTATTTTGGTAGGCGGAAGCATACGCGGACGCGTAAAAATGCTCTGGTGACTATCAAACAGATTGAATTCAGGGATATCATCAGTTAAACCCAGGTTAGCTTCAAAGAACGAACAGATATTACCAATATCCGTCCAGTAACCTTCATATTGGAAGCTCAATACCTTCTGCTCTTTTAATACGCGCGGAATAATTTCCTTACCAAAATCTTTCTCATCAGGATTCTCAGCGAAAATTCTAACCAGCAGATCACGGTTAAAGATGTAAATACCCATTGAGGCCAGGTAATTACGACCAACCGCCTGCATTTCAGGTCCTGTATCAGAAGACCAGTCCACCAAAAGATCTGCACTTGGTTTTTCGATAAATGAAGTAATGATATTGTCCTCATCAGCTTTCAGGATACCAAAACTGGTTGCATCTTTTGCTGTACTCGGAATAGTTGCCAGCGTTACCTCAGCACCACTTGCCTCATGTGCAAGCAGCATTTCATTGAAATCCATCTGGTACAACTGATCACCCGATAAAATCAGCACATACTCAAACTCATGCTGTAATAAATGGTGCATCGTCTGACGAACCGCATCAGCAGTACCCTGAAACCAGGTAGGATTATCAGGCGTCTGTTCCGCAGCAAGAATGTCCACAAAAGCATCACTGAAGTGACTGAAATGGTAAGTATTTTTAATATGTTTATTTAAGGAAGCAGAGTTAAATTGCGTCAGTACGAACATGCGGTGAATGCCCGAGTTCAGGCAGTTCGAAATAGGGATATCTACCAAACGATATTTTCCCGCAATCGGAACAGCTGGCTTAGAACGGGTTTGTGTGAGGGGCGATAATCTGGAGCCCTGGCCACCGCCGAGGATTACTCCTAAAACTTTTTCAGTCATATATTTAAAAATTACATTTGGTACAGGTCTATATATTGTTGAGCTGCCTTGTCCCACGAATGGTCCAGCTGCATCATATCCTTACGGATTTTTTTTATTCTTTTTTTATCCTGGTACAAGTCATAGGCCCTGCCTATTGCATGTCCAACATCCCACACACTGGTCTGATCATGACAAATACCAAATCCGCCATCACCAATATCCACTACCGTGTCCCTAAGCCCGCCAATTCTGCGCACTATAGGAACCGTACCATAACGCAGTGCATACATCTGGTTCAGTCCGCAGGGCTCAACCCTTGAAGGCATCAGCAGAAAATCTGCACCTGCGTAAATCTGATGCGATAACTTCTCATTATAACCGATATAGGTCTTGTAATTCCCCTGAAACCAGTTATTCAGTTCTGAAAGTCTCGCTTCCACAACCGGATCGCCCGAACCTAAAACCAATATATTTATATTGCCATGGCTATGTGCCAGTGCATTGTGAAAAATATCCGGTAATAAATCGGCCCCTTTTTCCCCCACTAGTCTGCCGATAAAAGTAAACAGCGGTTTCGTTGGGTCCAGGTTAAAAACACTACATAATGCTTCTTTGTTTGCCTTTTTTCCATTATCCACTGTGCGGACAGTGTAACATTTATCTATCATGGGATCATTCGCCGCATTCCAGACTTCATTATCGATCCCATTCAGGATGCCGGCAGATTTACCACGTTCACTGGCCAGCAGTCCTTCCAGCCCGTTGGCACTGTGGCTAATTTCATCGAGATAACTTGGCGATACTGTTGTCACACGCCATGCACATTTGATGGCCGATGCAAGCGGGTTGATAGCCGTTTTCCATCCCAGCAGACCTGCCTTCCAAAGGTCAAATGCAGGTAAATAATGTAATTTATCCCAGCCAAACTGACCTTGATATTGTGCATTATGAATAGTCAGTATCGTACGGATCTGATTCAGACTCTTGTATTTTTCGCAGTTCGCCGTCATAAAGGGAACCAGTCCTGTATGGTGATCATGACAGTGAATGACATCCGGCCGGTGTTCCCACTGGTTAATCCAGTCCAGCACACCAATCTGGTACGCAAGGAAACGCTCTGTATCGTCAGGATAACCATACACAAGATCACGGTCCATCAGTCCGTCAATATGTACAATGAATAAATCGAAGCCCAGTTTATTAGTCACCTCTCTCTTAATGCGGACATGGAACGCTCTCTCTCCGAGATTTCCCCAGGAATTGTACACTTCTTCAAACTCATTTTCCTGCATAAATTTGGTATTGTATGCAGGCATTACAACTTTTGCAAAATGTCCCAGCTTATTCTGGTATTTCGGTAAGGCACCAACTACATCACCCAATCCCCCTACTTTGGCTATAGGGTAACATTCGGCACTCAGATGAATTATTTCCATAAATTATAAACAGGCAGGAATTAAGAATGATTTGAAATTTTTTATTAAAATATGAGTTATAACCCGAATAAACACACTTTGTTTTCAATTATTTTTAAAAATGTGACGAACATCAGGATTCGCTAAAAGTATTTAATATTCGCTAAAGACTGCGAGAAAGATAATAAATAGTAGATAATGAAATATATTAAACTTTTTAAACATCATAAATTCCATTTTAATTAATTTAACACAAATATTAAATCTAAATTAATTACAATGATGAAAATGCTAAAAAAACGTATGCTGATTATAGTTATACTTGCAGTCAGTACAGGCTTAAGCTGTAAAAAAGAAAAAAGTGAAAATGATTTAACTTCTGCTGTTATCGAACCTGGAAAAGAAGAGCAGGGAGTTGAATTTCTGCCAGTGAAAATTGGCAGCGGAAACACCAGTCAGCTGTTTAGTTACAGCAATGGCAATTGCTTAACTAAAATTGAATATGGCGATGGTAGCTTTGCAGTATTGACCTACGATGCCAGCAGACAGCCACTCAGCTTCCAACTACTGAAAGGTAATGTGCTCAGCCATGAATCGGAATATGTGCTGAATGCAACAGGCCAGGTAGTGAGGATCAATCAGTATAAAGTGAGCGGTGCCAGCATCAGTCCTGATGGATACTGCCTGCTCGAATACAATATTGCAGGGCAGCTGGTAAAACTGAGTGACTATAGTCAGGCCAAAAAACTGATCAACGAACGGATCAGAACTTATACCGTGTCAGGAAACCTGCTCAGCGAGAGCAGCACATCGACTCATGAGACCGCAACCTATAATTTCGATGAAAAGGAAGCTATATTTAAGCATGTAGCGCATGCAGATTTGTTTGCACTTGGAACCGGAGACCAGCTCCTCACCTCTGCACTCAATAATATCACCAACCGTAAAACTGCTGAGAACGGCAGCTCCGATCAGAGTTATTCCTATGTGTACAATAAAACAGGCTATCCGCAAAGCATTAGCTACAAAAAAGGTACTGTGACAGTTTCAAATGCTAAAATAGTGTACCAGTAGAACTGTATTGAAGAAGCCAGTAATACCATCTGCTGGCTTCTTCAATTAAAAGTTAAAACCTATAGAGATATATGGCATTGTGCTTTCCTTAGAAAATCCTACAGCCGCCTGGATCAGGATTAAATCGGCCGGAATCAAATAAATACCGCCGCCGTAACCGTGGTGCCACTGGTCGGACGACTGCCCTGGTTGCCAAACCCTGCCTACATCACTGAAACCCAGTAAACCCAGAGATCCGGGAACGATATATGAAGTAAAGTCGAACAGTTTCATCCTCAGGTCAAGATTATAATAGAGCATGGTCTTTCCTGTGAACCTGTTGGTATGGAAACCACGCAGGCTATGCACCCCACCCAACTGCATCTGCTGAAAGAAAACAGGATCACCGACCGTTGTACCACCACCTATCCGGTTCGCAATCACACAACCACCGTGCCCCGGATTGAGGTATGACCGAAACTCAGTTTCTACCTTACCATAAGCTTCATGCCCCCTGTTGAGTTGCTGACTAGCCAAAAAGGTGGTATTCCAGTAAAGACCCTTTTTAGGGATAGCAATGTTGTCCCTGGAATCATATTTTACATTCGCAATCAGTCCCGCATAAACACGGTCATTAAATACTTCTTCCTCGGGATTTGTAAGGTTAAAATCTTTCAGGAAACGCTCATCGTTACCACCACGACTACTCGTGTAATATTCTGTAGCAATACCGCCCCCTACAACCCACTTACCCAGGTTCCTGTACAATTGGAAATCGGTCTTCAGGTAATCATAGCGGTTCCGATAATAAGACATTCCCTTGTCATCATCCTCTTCATCCCGGATAAATGCGGTTTCATTTCCGAGACCGAAAAAGTTACTCAGGTTATTAGGCCCCAGTAAGGTGGCATTTATTTTCAGGTTGTTCTTGCCGATCACCTGTTTAAAGTCGCCCGCATAAGTCAGGATAAACGATTTTCTTCCTGTCGAATAATCTGCCCACAACTCCTGCTTGGCCGCATAAGGATCTTTCCTGAAACCCTGCTTCTGCAGGATCAGTCCTACTCCAGCCTGTATACCCTGATCAAGATTGTAATTTACATGGAATAGCGGACCAAACTGATCAAACACAAAACTCTTCTTGTTGAAGTTGTTTACCATCGTATCATTTGCCAGCTTCAGCTTCGCCAGTCCCGCATCAGGAACCTCATTTCCTTCGTCCAGCCGGTCATAGATAAAAGTCTTTCCTTTAGCTTTTAAATCCGGATCTACCACAAATCTGTCCTTACCCTCTCCACCAATCATTCTTACCCTGATCGGAGAACGCGAAACTCCCTTTACCTCAAAAGCATCCTCTCCTCCTAATCCATATAAACGTATTTCCCTGGTCAGCTTTGCATCAAAAGTACGGTGATAAAGTTTTCTGCCCGTCTCGCCAGTTTTTTTAATATTATTTATTGTGAGCTCAATATTGCCATTTTTCTTGTGCTCAATCTCAAATTGTTCTCTTTTATCAGAAGCCGGGATATCCAGTGTAACCGCCAGAAAACGGTAGTAATCCAGCGCACTTTTCTCCAGCCCTGCCGTACGCGCAATCAGGATCTTCAGCAATTCATCTCCCCCGATCGCATTGACATTTGCAGGCATGCGCTTCAGCGATCTGGCCAATAACTCAGGTGTGATCTTTTCCTGCACATACTTAATCTCCTCCTGCCAGTCTTTCTCACTCAGTGCATTTAAAAAATACCTGTCAAAATAGCGCTGATTAAAATTCCACTGATCTACAGCCCTGATTTCAGGTGCATAAGGCTGAAGGTTAGCTTTCAGCCACTGATGAGATAATACCCATGGAAAAACCCCGGATGTCTTATAAAAAACCTTATCCCTGTCACGCGGCACCGGAATATAAACCTTCTCGTCCTTTTTCTTGTCTTCCTTCTTAGCCCAGCGCCAGTTATCTTCATGTCTGTCCCAGTCGCCCACAATAAAATCCAGCAACCTTGCCCTCAGCACCATTTTCTGGTCTATATGTGTATCATTATCTTCTTCCACCTTGCGCTGCGCTTTTAAGGTGTTATCCGTTTTATCAAATTCTTCGGGCGACCTGTTTTCGATGAGGTATACATTGTTTGCAAAGTCCTTCCGGTATTCACCCAATCCCGGATCGTCTCCCACATACACAATTTCAGGTTCGGCATGCGGAATATCCAGCGCATCCGCCAATGGCGGGATCACCAGTGCAGAATAAGGGTGACTCGTAGCAATCTGATCCTGCACAATATCCTTCACCACGGTTTTTCTCAGCTTTTCAGACAGTCCCCGCTCCGGATACTTCTGCACCGTACGCAATGCCCATTCCCTGCCATCAGTACTTTTCAGCCGCAGGGAGCGTGTCTGCATGCCGCCGCCCAGTTGCAATACCGTCATCCCTCCATGTTCCTTTTGCAGGTCAAGAATCCTCATCCTTACCGGCGCTGCCCATAACTTGCGGTAGCTTTCCCCCAGGAAAAAGCGGTGTGCATTGCTAACAGAATCATATACCGGAGATATCGCTATTGTAATAGAATCCTTTGTCCTGTTTTGCTGCGCATTTACAGCGGTAGAAGCTGATAATACACCAATAAGAATGATGCCTGTTAATTTATTCATAAGTCTTCACTACTTCTACACGCAGAGCTTTTAGACCTTCCACCCCTTGCAGTTCTTCAATTTCTATATATTCTACAAAGTCGGTCAGCAAGCCTTCCGACTGTAATGTTTTAATGTACCCTAAATATTCCTGCGCTTCCGAACTGTTAAAATAAACAATCGCTATTTTTCCCGGCTGCGTTAGTCGCTCTGCACTATCCTTTACATGCGCTTTATCAATTCGCTTTTTTACCATCTGGTACCTGATGTTATAACTCCCTTCCACATCAAACCTTTGCTCATCAGTCCTGAAGCTGATATCTATCAGTTTTTCATATACAAAAATCAGCTGCGTTGTTTCCAGCGGCAATGGCAGATGTGCCGTAAGATTGCCCGTTGTCCTGCCAATTTCAGCGATCACGCGCAGTTGCCTTAAACGGAAATCATGTACAATATCATCAGTAAACTCAAGTTCCGGCGTAATAGACTGGCCCAGGTAAATATCAAACTCTACTCCATCCGTTCTGAATTTCTCAAAATAACAAGGGAAAATTTCCTGGATAGTCGCATTAAATTCATCCAGATGGCGGTTTGCCGCGTGATTGATCATCTGCATGCTCAACTCATAGTTCTCCCTGTTTGTATAAATCTTTCCTCCCGGGGCAGTAAGCTCGAAATATTCATCAACGATATCCCTGATTTCCGTATGTACATCCCTCAGCAATTTCAAGTATGGCGGGAGCTGCCGCTGCAGGTAATCATCTGTACGCATAATCTCCCTGTCAGATAAATCAGCAAAGCCTTTCTCTTTCCACCCGCTGTGTTCCTGCGGGAAACCTCCCTTCAGCGCGTCAGGGAACTTCGACTTCAGATTTCTCAGCATCGTCTCCAGGATATCGAAATGCGCGTAAAGGTCCTTACGGATCATCAGGTTACGCTCTATACTCGAATTCCGGATATCAATAGCTGCATAAAACGGATATACGTCCTTAAACTGAACATTTTCTATCAAAAGACCTTTTTCAAGGGCACCCGATTTTGAATAATTGTATGCTGCCTGGTAAAAACGCCAGGCTACGGAAGGCTGCAGTGCTGTAAATTTATCTGTCACAATGCCCATGATCTCATAGTTGAAATCAGTAATAATATTCTGGAACAGCTGTGCCAGCAATGAAAATGCACCTTCAATTCTCGACATAGACGTGCCGTTAAATGCCGTAGTATCTTTAGCATACAATTCCAGGCAACCTACCAGCTTTGCATTATAATATAAGGGAAACAGGGCATAAGACTTTACCCCTTTGTCAATTATGAGCCTGAGCATTGGGTATTCCTCAGCTTGCTCTTCCGTGATCTCCGGAAAAATCAACCTTCGCGGATGCTCAACAAATGAATCTACCAATGCCGTGTAATCCTTCTCCGGCAAACCATTTTCTTTTGCCTGCTGAATAATGATACTTTCAAATCCAGCATGATTATAAATCATCGTTTTTGAGTTGAGCTTGATGTAAGGCAGAAGGCCGAAATCAATCCCATCTGTTCCTACCAGCGATTTTAAAGCCGCAGAGATCCGGTCACTGCTCCAGCCCTCTTCACATTTGTTATGGTCAATAATTGCATTTTTGACCGATTCCAGTGCATATTCAGCAGTGACATCGGTCATGGTCACAATTGAAGCGCCTTCAATACTAAATAATTCAGAAGGGAGGATTCTCTGGAGTATTTCCAGGTTGTCTTCATCTCCCTTCAGATATTCCTTCGCCGTTTTGGGTGAAAGTTCAGGCAATTCAGTTTTACATTTCACCTCAATAAAACGGACATCAATATTTAAGCGGTAATATTTTAAAAGATGCGTTTCTTCATCAAGCATAGACTTCACCATGTATTTTGAACCGCCCAAAGAAATATGATAAAACTTATCCAGGATCAGATCGTAGAAATTGGTGAGCACACTTTTCTCCATCTCCGTTTTTGAAGGCAGCGTTAAGCCCTTCTTTAACTTGCTGTCTTTATCCAGCAATATATTGTAAAAAGCATCCGTACCATAAAAAAAAATTGGTGTTATCGGCTTGCTTATGGCCCATACCTGCTCATGCTCATCATTCAGTAAAGGTGATAATGCCGTATAAATCAGCTCAAAAAGATGATGGTATTTTCCCGCATCCTCCGGGGCGATAGGCTCAGCCAGTTCAGGAAAAGCCTCAAACTGGCTCAGTAAATATTTATAAAAATTCACCTTTGCCGTTTTCTCCGTCGCTATACGCTCAGTGATAAAACTGATAAAAGGTTTTAAAGAAAAGCGAATATCTGCATCAATCACACTATGATCACTGTCAAAAACACCTTTACTCAAATCCAACGGTATAGCCTGCATAAGTTCTATTTCTTGTAATTGAATTTCAAAATATTGCCCGACGTCAGCTCATCCCCTTCATTAGAGATATAAAGGTTCATGTTTTCATCAAAAGCAATGCCTTCCGGCTGATTAAAGATAGAAGAATTTAAGCGATGTACACTTTTCACTTTCCAGTCCGGACTCGCTACAATCAGTACTTTGTTCACAGAAGAAAGAATATACCATTCTCCAGAATGCGGATCCCTTGTTAATGCTGAGGCTTTCAAACCTGTTTTCAAAATGTCGCCCGCCTCAATCAGTGCCGAAAGATCCATAGCAAACTCTCCCGAAGGAATCAGCTGCTGCTCTGCTGCGTTATAAGTAAAAATAGAACCAGACATCATGCCCGACTTCTTATCGCTCTTACAATTTTTGCACAGCAGGTAAAGCTGGTTAGTCTGATTATCTGCATACATACTTTCATATTCACCCGAGGGGAGGAGCTTTTTAAATTCCTTCACTTGATCCGGTTTCTCTTTCACTGCATCAGCAAAAGGAAATGCATACAAAGTACCCTTACTTTCCAGCACAAAAACGGTTTCATTCAAAATCGCAACATCCTCGTAATCTCCCTTTTTACCGAAAACAGTATGCTGTTGTTTTTTATTGTGCCATCCCTGCCTGAACAGTCGGCCATCTTCATCCTGAATAGAATAGATCGTATCCCCTTTATCCCGGTGAAAAGCAATTCCGGAGATTTCCAGCAGACTTTCCGGCATATTAAATTTTTCCGGATGGTTCAAGTCATAACCTCGCGGACTCGTAAAATCTTTCACTGAAGCTTTGCACGCAAGCATTACGCCCAATACAACCACCACACTATATACTTTTATATTCAATCGTTTCATTTGATGTATATTGATAAATCTCCCATTGAGAGCGTAACCCTGCATCTCCTTTAATAAAATTATTCTGTAGTGCTTCATTTAATTCTACTGCCTGTGCCGTATCATTAAACTGCAGTTCCAGTATTTCCATCAGCCTGCTTTTCAGATCACCAGCATAAATAGGGAAACAGACCTCAATCCTTCCATAGATATTGCGGTTCATCCAGTCGGCCGACCCCATAAACACCTCTTTATTCCCGTCATTATGAAAAACAAAGACCCTTCCATGTTCCAGGTACCTGTCTACTATTCTTCTTACCGTTATATTTTCACTCTGCCCCTTCACACCCGGAATCAGGCAGCATACACTGCGCACCAGCAGTTCTACCTTCACCCCTGCAACCGAAGCATCATACAATTTTGAGATCAGCACCTTCTCTTCCAGGTTATTCAGTTTAATCCTGATGGAAGCAGTTTTTCCTGCTTTTGCATTTCCGATTTCCCTGTCAATCAAGCTCAGAAACTTCTGCTGCAGATTAAACTGTGCGACCAGCAGATGTTCGAAATTGATGGCATCTTCCAGCAGCGGCTTTTTCTTTTTCTTACTTAGAAACCCGAAAAGCTGCTGTAGTTCCAGCAACATCGGCTGATGAGCGGTCAGCAATACATGGTCCGTATAAAATTTCGCTGTTGATTCATTCAGGTTACCCGTAGCCAGTAAACCCAGGTAGGAAGTCTGATCCCTCACCGTGCGTTTGACCAGGGCTACTTTCGCATGTACCTTCAGGTCATTTTTACTATAAATGATCTTCACCCCCGCCATTTTCATCTGCGAGGCCCATTTGATATTATTTGCCTCATCAAACCTGGCCTTCAGTTCTACCATCACCGTTACCCTTTTCCCGTTCCTGGCGGCCGTCATCAGCGCATTCACAATCTTCGAATGGTCGGCCACCCTGTATAATGTCACATAGATTTCCTCCACAAAACTGTCATTTGCCGCTTCATTAAAAAACCGCAGCACTGCATCATACTTCTGGTATGGCACATGCACCATGATATCCCTTTTGGCGATCTCACTAAACAGCGTTTCCCCTTTCGGGATATGCAGACAGGTATGTGCAGGCCATTTTGGATAGCTCAGTTCCGCATCATTCAGCGGGAAACCTCCCAGGTCTTTCAGGTTATGGTAAAACCCGCCCTGCACCACAGAAGCTTTAGCTAAGTTCAATGTGTATATAATACGGTATAAATAGCGCAAAGGGATTTCAGGCTGACATAAAAAACGCGTTGCGAATCCAAGATCCCTGTTTTTCAGTTCCTTTTCCAGCGCTGCAGTAATATCTTCATCCAGCTCATCCTTAATATTCAGTTCCGCATTCCGTGTAATCTTGATATTAAAAACACCAGCAATCTTTTCATCCGGAAAAAGATAAGCCAGATTATGTTTAATGATATCGTCCAGGAACACGATATATTTTCCTTCCTTACTATTTACTGCATATAAACGTGGCAGTACATCAGAAGGAATCGTGATCAGCTCCAGTCTTTCCACTCCTGCAGCATTCGATAAAATTACTGCCTGGTACAATTTATTATTTTCCGCAAAAAAAGCCCCGCTATCCTGTTCTACAGAATAGAGACCGATAAAAGCCAGTACTTCATTAAAAAATAAGCCCGAAATCTCTTCCTCAATCTGCTCGGGAATTGGTTCATTATAGAGCCAGCGGATATTTTCCTTCAGCAGTCCTGGTAAGATATCGTTCTTTAGTATATGACCGAAGCGTTCCTGCTGCTGATTGATCAGGAAAGTAGCCTTGAAATAAGCATTTTCCAGTCCGCTGTTGTCGTCAAAATTGTCAATTGCCATTAACACCGGCATCCTTACTCTGTAAAATTCATCCAGGTTAGAAGAGTAAATAGATAAAAATTTAATACGCTCCAACAAGGGCACATTTACGTTCTCAGCTTCCAGTAAAACCCTTTCATTAAAACTTAACCAGCTTAAATCACGGTTGAAGAATGAATATTGTTCCATAAATAAATTTAAAGCGCTACAACTGCCGAAGCAATCACAAAAGCAAGTACAGAAGCTATAATACCAAACATAAACACATTATAGGCCACTCTCAGTAAACGGTATTTACGTCCCAGAACCACTCCCTGTGAATATAAATCACGCACCAGACTACCATACAGAAATTCCCTGTCTTCCATCATCTCCTGCATACCAGCATTATAATCTACCAGACTCATGTTATAGAAATTACCGAAAAACAGTAAGTTGGTCCGTTTTTCCCTGATATCCTCCTGCGTAAAAGTCCCCGGTGGCACAGTAGGCCGCGTAGCCAAAATTGAAAATACCATCGTTACCACACAAATGATCAGCAAGATCAGCGTAGGAATAATCAGATGCGGATTATCTTCCAGCTTGCGCAGCAGGATACTTAATATAACCGATAAAATGATAGAATTCGTCGAGATCATGATATGTGCCTTATTATCGGCCATATCACTCAAGCGCTGGTGATTGCCTGATGTAATCCTGAACATGGTTTCAATTCCCTTATCCGGACGGTCACTTTTCTTCTTTTTTGCCGGTTTATCTTCTTCAGCCGTTTTCAGTGCAATAATATCCTGCAGATGTTTTTCTATTTCCTTATCCTTTTTACTCATTTCCATTTTACTGTCAGCCTCTTCTATCCGGCTGTTTGTTTCTTCCTTTTTATGAGCTTCCTCTTTTCTGTGTTTCTCTCCTTTATCCTGTTCTTCTGAAGCTTTCTCCTTCAACCATTCCAGGTTCATTTCCTTTTTCGCTGTCAGCAGTTCCTGCGCATATGCCGTATGGTAATGGTGATTTTCGAACAGCCAAATCGTTTTTAAACGCCAGTCCGCCTTATCGATATCTCTCCCTACACAGGCTTGTGCTTCTTTACGCATTAACTTATTGCGGTCCCTGAAGGAATCACTACCTAAATGGAAAAGATCAGCATCACAAACGATCTGTTCCAGTAAGCCAACAGGATGCTGCGGCATCTTGGTAGACAGAATACAATTCGCTACCTGCTCAATGACCCCTGGATCCACACTTTTAGCACTGAGGTATTCCCTAGCAGAGGCAGCTCCTCTGGCTTCATGTTCAGCAAAATCAGTTAAATAGCCTGTATCATGGAACCATGCGGCAGTATTTACGATAAAAAAATCCTGATCAGACAGCTGATAATGATTGGCGATTTTTACAACAGCTTTAACCACATCCTCAGTATGTACCAGGTCATGATAGATTAATCTGTCATCTTTTTGAGCGTGAAACAGGCCAGCAACGTGGGTTCTTACCTGGTCTAATACTTCAAGATAATTCATGTTATAAATATGGTAGTTTTAATTGATCCCTGCAATACAGGTGAAAAGCCCTGTATCAGTAAATAGAAATTTTCTTTAGTATTGCCGGATATCAAATTGAGTTAGTAAAATTATTATATTTACTTGAAGCCCATAAAAATGTTTTAGCAAATCCATAAGCGAAGTATAACATTTTGATGCAATACGTAAACGAAAAAGTATATTGTTATCATCATATAATTAACGAAATTAGCTTCGATTTTTTAATAAGCTGGTATTTTTAACAATTGTATTCTATGGAGACCAACAAAAAGTATAGGGACTACTGGATGAATCAGATTCAGAATGATCTTCCTATACTAGATTTGCCGACAGATCAACCCAGATCGGCAGCAAAATCTTACCGTGCACAATCAGTTTCCAAAACTTTAAGTAAAACTATATTTACGGACTTTAAAGACTTACTAAAAGGACAAGGATATGATCTGCATGCAGGATTAATCTCCATCCTGAATCTACTGCTTTTTAAATATACTAATCTGACAGCTATCGTGACCGGAGATATAGTTCCGTCCAATGTTATTCCTTTAAGAATTAATTTCACAGATAAAACAAGTTTCCTTGAGCTGCTTCATAAAATAAATGTAGCTGTACAGGAAGCTTTAGCTAATCAGCCCTATCCATTCGAATCATTATTAAAGGATTTGAACCAGGAGCCAGCAGACCAGCATTTGATTAAAGTCGCCATTGCTTCGGGAAATGACATCAGTGCATCAGCAACTGAGGTGCACCAATTTGATTTGAGTTGTATTTATACAGAAGTGAACCAGGAACTGTCCATTGTACTGGTATACAATCAGCATCTTTTCAATCAAAATACCGCCAGCCGTATTGCTGATCATTTGGAACAGCTCATTATAGCGGTAATGGCTAACCCCACCCTAGCGGTTAGTCAACTGACCTATTTGAATGAGCAGGAGAAAAGACAGCTCCTTGATGAGTTTAACCATACTGCTGCGGCATATCCATTAACCTTATCAGTTTTAGATTTATTCCAGGAGCAGGTAAATGCAAAACCTGATCATACAGCCCTTATTTTCGGCACAGTCAATCTTACCTACAGGGAGCTCGATCAAATATCTAACCAGTTCAGCACTTACCTCATTCAGCGCAAACAACTCTGTAATGGCGACCTTGCCGCAATTAATCTGCAACGAAGCGAGTGGATGATTATCAGCATTCTGGCGATATTAAAAGCAGGTGCAGCATATGTACCGATAGATTCGGAATATCCGCAGGACCGAATTACCTACATGATCACGAACAGTGGCTGCAAGCTAACGATCACTGCAGAAGAAATCAATTTGTTCATTGCAGAAAAAGACTCGTTTAGCAAAGCAAACCCCAGAATTACCGTAAATCCGGAGAACCTGATTTATGTGATCTACACTTCAGGCTCCACAGGGCTCCCAAAAGGATGTGCTTTAACGCACAGTAACGTATCCAATTATATACAGTGGGCTAACCGCTATTATTTTGAAGGTATCTGTCCAGCTAACTTTGGCCTTTTCACTTCCCTTTCCTTTGATCTTACTGTCACCAGTATATTTTGTCCCCTCACGCAAGGGGGCACACTAGTCATCTATCCACAGCACGAAGAACTGTCAGTAATTTTCCGGGATACCTTTGGTGCCCATAGTATCATCAACAGCATTAAGATCACACCTGCCCACATAGCTATGTTGAGGCATTTGGATATTTCATTTTCAGGTATAAAATGTGCAATAGTCGGTGGTGAAGAAGTTAATCCAACTCATATTGATATCTTAAAAAGTATCAATCCAGACATAAAAGTATACAATGAGTATGGCCCTACAGAAGCAACGGTGGGCTGTATCGTAAAAGAATTGCAGCAAGAAGGCCCGGTCTATATTGGTAAACCCATTTCAAATACGACTATCTATATCCTGAATACCGAAAATCAATTGGTACCTCTGGGAATTTTTGGTGAAATCTGTATATCAGGTGCCGGATTGGCAAAGGGATATCTGAATAATCCTGCACTCACTGCAGAAAAGTTTATCAGCAACCCTTTTGATACTGACAAACGATTATATAAAACAGGAGATCTGGGACGCTGGCTCCCAAATGGAGAAATTGAATTTATCGGCCGAAAAGATGAGCAGGTTAAAATTCGCGGTTTCAGGATAGAGCTTGGGGAAATAGAAACTGTCCTTCAAAATCATCCGGGAATCAGCGATGGTGTGGTACTCGCCAGGACAGATGCTCAGGGAGAGAAAAAGCTTGTTGCTTATCTTGTAGCCCTTTCAGCAGACAAAAATATTGCTCCTTTGCGCAAGTACCTGCTGGAGATGCTGCCAGAATATATGGTGCCCTCCACCTTTATCTGGATGGATGAGCTGCCAAAAACTATCAATGGAAAAATTGATAAAAAGGCATTGCCGGCACCTGACAGGAAGAGACCAGAATTATCTATACTGTACCGATCACCAAAAACCACTGAAGAAAAGAAAATTGCAGCCCTATGGGCATCCATACTTGATCTTGATCAGGTAGGTTTGGAAGATAATTTTTTCGAGCTTGGCGGTAATTCACTCCTTGCAGTAAAAACAACGGCAGCATTACAATCAAAATACCAGATCAACTTACCCATTACTAAACTATATCAGTTTCCAACCATCAGTCAGCTCCTCACCTACCTGGGCTTAACTGGAGAGAAGCAGCCAATCAAGAAAAGAGCGGCGATAAAAGCGGATCCCGCACAGCCTATCGCTATCATTGGTATGGCTGCTAAATTTCCAGGGGCAAATACAATAGAGGAGTTATGGGAGATCTTACGCGAAGGGAAAGAAACAACAACCTTTTTCAGCAAAGAGGAATTGGATTCATCCATTCCTGAACAAATAAAAAATGATGGCCAATATGTTGCTGCACGTGGAATAGTGAAAGACGCGGATATGTTTGATGCTGAATTTTTCGGCATCAATCCTAAGCTTGCCGAACTGATGGACCCGCAGCAGCGTATATTTCTTGAAATCAGCAGGGATGTACTCGAAAAGTCAGGCCATCTGCCTGATCATTATGATGGCACTATCGGTGTATTTGCTGGATCAGGTGCAAATACCTATTTCCAGAACAATGTTCTTCAGCATCCGGAACGCATTGAAACTGCGGGTAGTTTCCAGGTAAGCACTGTAAATGAGAAAGATTATATTTCCTCCCGTACTGCCTATCAGCTCAACCTCAAAGGTCCGGCAGTAAGTGTTTTTTCGGCCTGTTCAACATCCCTTTTAGCCATTGCACAAGCTGTAGAAAGCCTGCGCAAAAACCAATGTGATGTAGCTATTGCAGGTGGCGCCAGCATTACCTCACCTATTCATAGCGGTCATCTCTACCAGGATGGCGCCATGCTGAGTAAAGACGGACATTGCAGATCATTTGATGCCGCTGCAACTGGTACTGTATTTAGTGACGGAGCAGGCGTCGTGCTGTTAAAAACGCTAGCGGCTGCAGAGGCCGACGGTGACCTAATCTATGGTCTGATCAAAGGCATTGGAGTTAACAATGATGGCGGTAACAAGGGAAGTTTTACTGCACCCAGTACTGACGGTCAGCGTATAGCCATCGAGATGGCTATTGAGGATGCTGCTATTAATCCTGCTACCATCACGTACATAGAAACACATGGAACAGCTACCCCATTAGGCGATCCTATCGAAATTGAAGGATTAAGACTGGCCTTTGGCGAACAGACAGCAAATCAGTATTGTGCTATTGGTTCCATAAAAAGTAATATGGGGCATATGACCTCAGCAGCAGGTGTTGCAGGGGTTATAAAAACAGCCTTATCTTTATACCATAAACAAATTCCTCCTTCCATAAATTTTGATCAGCCAAACCCTGATATAGATTTTGAGCACTCTCCTTTTTATGTAAATACAGCTTTGAAAGACTGGCATGCGGACGGGAAGAAGAGAGCCGGTGTAAGTTCCTTTGGCGTTGGGGGTACCAATGTGCATGTAATCATGGAAGAGAAGGATCATGCACCACTCGAAAATACCGATACAGGAAAATCAAAACAACTCTTTACCTGGTCGGCCCGAACAGCAGATAGCTTGCAGGGATACACTAAGGCTTTGCAGCAATACATCACAACTACTAACCTTCATCTTGCCGATACAGCAAGCACCTTACAAGGTACAAGAGCAAATTTCAAACACCGGAGGTTTGCTGTTGCCGGAACTAAGGAAGAATTAAACACTAGCCTGGAGCAGCCACTCTCGGCAGTAAATAGCAATCAGCTGAGGACTTTACCCTCAGAAACTGTATTTCTGTTTCCGGGTCAGGGCGCACAATACCTGCAAATGGGCGCCGGACTTTATAAAGAAGAAGCTGTATTCAAATCTGCCATTGATGAATGTGCAGAAATATTGCAGCAGTATCTCGACAAAGATATCCGCGCTGTCATTTACCCGGAAATCACCGATGAATCTGCTCAGCAGGATATTGCAAATACGAAATATACCCAGCCTGCTTTATTTGTTACCGAATATGCTTTAGCCAAACTATGGATGAGCTGGGGCATTGTACCCGATATTTTATGCGGACACAGTATCGGGGAGTATGTAGCAGCGCATCTGGCGGGTGTATTTTCACTCAAAGATGGTCTGAAACTGATTGCATGCCGGGGTAATTTAGTCAGTGCTTTACCAGGAGGTCTTATGCTGAGCATCCGGCACAGCGCCGAAAAAATAGTCGAAGTATTACCAGCTAATTTATCTCTGGCGGCCATAAATAGCCATAACCTTTGTGTTGTTGCCGGTACAGAAGCGGCCATAGAACAGTTAAGCATCATCCTTGACCAACAGGAGATATTACATAAGAAACTGCTCACCAGTCATGCCTTCCATTCTCATATGATGGATGCAATAGTTCCTGAATTCAGGAAGCTGGTTGAAGAAGTAGAGTTAAAAAGACCAGATAAACCTATTGTATCTACAGTCACTGGCGAATTTCTTACAGATGCAGACGCTACAGATCCTGCTTACTGGGCAGAGCACCTGCGTAAACCTGTGCAGTTTTCGAAAGCACTGGATACCATTATGGAACTGGAAAACCCCGCCATAATTGAAAGCGGCCCTGGAAATGTTTGTACTACCCTTGTTTTCCAGCATCCGAATAAAAATGTGTCCACTGCAGTAGCCAGTCTGGATAAAAAGGAAGGTGCATATGATTCCATTCTGAAAGCATTAGGTAAATTATGGCTTGCTGGATTAGAGCCAGACTGGAATGCCTTTTATCACGGTCAGGCCAGAAGGAAAATTGACCTGCCAACATATGCCTATCACAAAAAAAGATATTGGGTAGACCCAAAATCTCACCAAAATAATACAGTTATTCAACAAAGCTTTTTTATAGAGCACACCGTTATGAGGAAAGACACCTTAATTGAGCAAATCAAAACCATTTTAGAAAATGCATCAGGAATTGAGATGAATGATGTAAGCCCCGATTTGAACTTTGTTGAAATTGGTATGGATTCCCTTTTGCTTACCCAAATGGCTATCATATTAAAGAAAGAATTTGCCATTCCTATCACATTCAGACAATTAAACGAAGAATTTGATACGATAGAAAGCCTTGCTACTTATATCGACCATACTTTACCCAAAGAAGAAACCAGACAGCCAGCCACTTCACTATCCAATAGCCCGGCAAATCAGGCACCAATTTCAGCAACTCACTATACGCACTCAGTTACACAACAATCAGCGAATATGGTACCGGCAGACAGTGCGTTAGGCTTAATCGCACAGCAATTACAGCTCCTTTCCCGACAAGTAGAATTAATGACAGGCGCTAACTCTGCTACCCGATCACAGTCGGCCACCCAGTTACATCCACTTTCCAACGGTATACATACAAATCCTGTACTCCAGGTAAAAAAAGAAGATGCCAGCCTTGCACTTTCTGCCGAAGAGCAGATTGAAATTAAGAAGCCCTTTGGAGCCACTGCAAGAATTGAAAGAAAAGCAACGGTACTATCTCCTCAACAGCAACAGTACCTAAGCGAATTCACAAGATTATACAATCAAAAAACAGGAAAAAGTAAAGCCTATACCCAACAGCACCGGGAACATATGGCAGATCCAAGGGTAGTTTCCGGTTTTAAACCAGCAACCAAAGAACTCGTTTATTCCATCGTCATCAATAAATCTAAAGGCAGCCATTTCTGGGATCTGGATGGCAATGACTATGTTGATGCCCTGAACGGCTTTGGTTCCAGCATGCTCGGCTACCAGCCCGATGTAATTAAGGCCGCGCTGATTGATCAGATTGAAAAAGGATATGAAATTGGCCCTCAGCATGAATTATCAGGTGAAGTATGTGAATTGATCTGCGAATTTACAGATTTCGACCGTGCTGCCTTATGTAATACAGGTTCTGAAGCTGTTCTGGGTGCTATGCGTATTGCCAGAACAGTAACCGGCCGCTCGCTTATCGTCGCTTTCACTGGTTCCTACCATGGTATTGTAGACGAGGTAATTGTGAGAGGCACTAAAAAACTGAAAAGCTTTCCTGCAGCGCCGGGTATTATGCCAGAGGCAGTGGAGAATATGCTGATCCTGGATTATGGTACAGAAGAGACACTGAGAATAATCAGAGAACGTGCAGATGAACTGGCTGCGGTACTTGTGGAACCCATTCAGAGTCGCAGACCAGAATTACAACCTATAGAATTTTTAAAAGCGTTGCGTACGATTACAAAAGCATCCGGCACAGCTTTGATATTTGATGAGGTAATTTCGGGATTCAGATTCCATCCTCGCGGAATTCAGGGGATGTTCGGCATTAAGGCCGACTTAGGTACTTATGGTAAAGTTGCCGGTGGCGGTATCTCTGTTGGGATTATTGCCGGAGAACGTAAATTTATGGATGCCCTTGATGGCGGGAACTGGCAATTTGGAGATGATTCCATCCCCGAGATCGGTGTAACTTATTTTGCAGGTACATTTGTCCGCCATCCTTTAACGCTGGCTACTACAAAAGCTGCCCTGCTTTATATGAAGGCAGAAGGTCCTCAATTACAGATTAATCTGAATGAAAAAACTACCCGATTAGCCAATGCATTAACTGAAATCTGCGTACGACTTAAAGTACCAATGACAATTGTTCATTTTGGCTCCCTGTGGCGTATCAAATTCCTCGAAGAATATCTCTATTCTGAATTATTGTTTACACTAATGAGGTACAAAAACGTTCATATCCTTGATGGTTTCCCTTGTTTTATGACTACAGCGCATACCCAGGAAGACATAAACAAAATAATTAGTACTTTTGAAGAAAGTCTGACAGAGTTAATCGCTGCGCAGTTTATTCCATTGCATGAGATTGAAAATCAGTCAGATCAGGGAATCAGTAAACAAATTGATTTTAATATTCCTCCGGTCCCCAATGCAAAATTAGGAAAAGATAAAGCCGGTAACCCTGCGTGGTTTCTTGAAGACATTCAAAACCCGGGTAAATTTTTACAAGTAAACTAAGTATATAATTAATGTCTCAAATTACTTTAACACCTGTCGATTTTAATCCCTTTCAAGAGGGTAAAGAAATAACGAAGGTTGTATTTAGCAATGAACCGCAAAAAGAAATATGGTTATCTTGTGCAATTGGCGGCCGGGAGTCCAGCCTGGCATATAATGAATCTGTGTCCCTGGATCTTAAGGGAATCTTTCACAGAGAGCATTTCATTGCAGCTTTACAAGAAGTAATTAGCAGACATGAGGCACTGCGCTCAACTGTAAGTGCTAATGGCGACATGCTGCTGGTCTACAAACATATCCCTGCACCATTAGAAGAGGAAAACATAGCCGATTTAACAGATCAGATAACACATCTGGACAACTTTATTGCTGCCCAGATGGAACAGTTGTTTGACCTCGAAGAAGGTCCTTTGTTCAGACTCTATCTTCACAAATTAAGCACTTACCATCATTATTTCACCCTTGTTATTCATCACATTATTGGTGACGGTTGGTCTTTAGGCGTAATTCTCGAGGACCTGAGTAAAATCTATAATGCAAAAGTAAAAGGTGAGTACCTTCAACTTGAAGAGGCACCTCAGATTAGTAAGTACGCTGAAGAGCAGGAGTACTTCCAAACTACCGATCAGTACCAGAAAACTGAAAACTACTGGCTGAATATGTACAAAGACAATGTACCAGTATTAGACCTGCCTACAGATTACCCGAGACCATCTGTACGTACCTACAAAGCCAAACGTTTTGACCAGCATCTTCCTTTTCCATTAGTAGAACGACTAAAAATAATGGGTGCAAAAGGAGGCTCAAGCCTTGTGAATACACTACTTAGTGCCTTCGAAGTTTTTCTACACTTACAAACCAATCAACGTGAAATTGTTGTCGGACTGCCCGCTGCAGGCCAGTCTGCTACCGAAAACTTTGGTCTGGTTGGCCATTGCGTTAACCTGTTGCCATTAAAATCTTCCATAGATCCGGGCTCCACATTCTTAGCTTATCTAAAGCAGAGAAAAAGTGAATTTTTTGATGCCTACGATCATCAGAATTTCACTTTTGGACAACTCATCAATAAACTGAATATCGTACGCGATCATTCGCGGATACCTCTTGTTCCGGTCATCTTCAACATAGATATGGGAATGGATGATGCTGTGGCATTTGAAAAATTGGATTTCACCCTGATTTCCAATCCAAGAGCTTACGAAACATTTGAGATTTTCATGAATGCTACCCGTTCCAAGTCATCTTTTACCCTTGAATGGTCGTACAATACCCAGCTTTTTAAACCAGAGACCATCACTAAGATGGCTCAGGATTTTGATCAGCTGCTGCATTCATTAGTCAGTAATCCAGAAATTACCATTAGTGAACTGAATAGTAAGAAAAATGAGGTCTGGAAAGACCAGCTCAAATCATGGGTAAATACAACTGCTGAATATCCTACAGATAGTCATCTTTCTGAACTCATAGAAAAGACGGCGAATAAATTCCCTGAAAAAACAGCAGTCATTTTTAATAAACAGAAGCTTAGCTATAAAGAACTTCTTATACGTTCAAACCAATTTGCAGCTTATCTGGTAGAAGAGGAGATTAAAGTCGGGGATATTATTGGTCTGGCGTCAGAACGATCAATGGAGATGCTTATTTGCCTCCTTGGTATTTTAAAAGCAGGTGCTGTCTATGTCCCACTTGATCCTGAATATCCGAAAGAACGTATAGAATATATGCTGGAAGATGCCAGCGCAAAGCTATTGCTGATTTCCAAAGCTTACAGCGGGCGTTTTAAGACAAATATTAGGGAGATTATCATAGAAGATACATTAACCTCATTGAGTAAGTATCCTAAATCTAGTCCCGGGATAGGGATAAGTGCAAATGACCTCGCTTATGTATTATATACTTCTGGTTCTACCGGCCAGCCTAAGGGGGTAAAAATAACCCACAGGAATCTTGTAAATTTCCTTTGCAGCATGCAATCGCAACCGGGGATCACTCCAGAAGACCGTCTGCTTGCAATTACTACAATATCCTTTGATATCGCCGGACTGGAGCTCTACCTCCCTTTGATCACCGGGGCAGAATTAATTATTTGTGATACAGAGTCTACAAGAGACGGCCGATTACTGCTGGACCTTTTAACAGAGAGAAATATCACCTTCATGCAGGCAACTCCTTCTACCTGGAGAATGATGATAGATTCGGGATGGAACAGCAAACTTCCAGTAAAAATATTATGCGGTGGAGAGGCATTACCAAAAGAGCTGGCTGAGTTGCTCATTGAAAGATCAAATGAGTTATGGAATATGTATGGTCCTACAGAGACAACCATTTGGTCTACTATCAAAAAAATAACTCCCGGAGACAGCGCAATAACTATTGGTTACCCTATTAACAATACAACGGTTTACATTCTCAATGAAGAACAGCAGCTACTCGCTCCCGGTTTACCAGGAGAAATTTATATTGGAGGGGATGGTGTGGCAGCTGGTTATCTGAATCAACCAATCCTGACTGCTGAAAGATTCATTACAGACCATATCAGGAATTCCGAAGGTGCTAAATTATATAAAACAGGCGACCTTGGTCTATTCCTCGATAATGGCGAAATCCGCTATCTTGGAAGGATTGACCAGCAGGTAAAAATAAGAGGTCACCGGATTGAGTTGGGAGAAATAGAATCACAGCTCGTTGCCTATGCTGGGATACAGCAGGCAGTTGTGCTGGCAAGAGAAGATACGCCCAATAATAAAAGGCTAGTAGCCTATGTCATCCTGACAGCAAATGAAGGCGAAGATATTACGCTGTGGAAAAATGAACTTGGAAAGCATTTACCAGACTATATGGTGCCGGCTGACTTTGTGGTATTAAATGAATTTCCTTTAACACCTAACAATAAAATAGATAAAAAAGCTTTACCCAAACCTGAGTCGAAATTATCAACTCCGGATTCCTCTTACAACAGGCCAAAAGGTAAAAATGAGATTCTAGTTGCTGAAATATGGTCCTCAGTTTTAGGAGTGAAAGAAATATCTGCTAATGCTGACTTTTTTGAATTGGGGGGACAATCTTTACTTGCTGTAAAAGTAATGATCGCAATAGAAAAAGAAACTGGAAAACGGCTTCCTTTGGCTACGCTTTTTGAGAATTCAACCATTGCAAAACTGGCAAAAAAGATCCAGTCAGATGAAGCAGAAAAATACGGCGCACTTGTTCCGATTAAAGAATCTGGAAGTAAAAAACCGGTTTATCTGATTCATGGCGCTGGGCTGAATATTCTTTTATTTAAATTCATCAGCAGTTATTTAGATGTTGAACAGCCGGTATATGGTTTGCAAGCCGCTGGCCTAAGTAAGCCAAGTCCCCTACTTTATTCTTTAGAAGAAATCTCTGCTCTTTACATCTCTGAAATGTTAGAAATGGATCCAGAAGGACCTTACTCTCTAGTTGGCTATTCCTCAGGAGGGTTTATAGCATACGAAATGGCAAAACAACTGCTTGAGATGGGGAAAAGTATAAATTTTGTAGGTATTATCGATTCTTATGCTGGTGGTATGGATACACTAGAAAGCAGATCGACCTTATTTTTAAAGAAGATAATGCGACAATTTAAAAAAATACCATTTATTTTAAAATCGCTTATAAAATATCCAAAAGAGACAGTCTCCTACCAACTAAATTACCTAAAATATAAACTTAATATAGTGCCGGCACATTTTCGCCCCGAAGAAGAAACATTCTCCACTTTAGAGGCTGAAATACATAATAGTTATAATATTGCCCATCAGAATTATATTCTTAAACCCGCTGATATTAGAGTCACACTTTTCAGTGTAGATAAGAGATTGTATTACCTTGATGACCCCATTTACCTGGGCTGGGATAAATTTGCAAAGAAAGGACTAGATATATATCCAATCCCTGGAGATCACATCACTATGCTAGCTGCGCCTAATGATAAGGAATTCGCACATATTTTACAAACGGCACTAGATAAATCTTCTTAACCTGTAATGCAGAATTTGCTTCTTAGCACAGAACACTGGCTTGATTATAACGTGATAGATTCACTGTCTATTGACAAGTACATCTATCTTTTCAAAATTAATATTGAACAGAATTATCATTTGATCGATCCAAACTTAGTACTATCCAAAGAAGAACTTTCTAAGGCAGGCCGCTTTTTAAAAGACCAGGATAAAAAAAGATATATCGTAAGTAAGTATTTTTTGCGCATTTTACTTTCCAACTTTGTAAAGTTAAAACCAAGTGAAATTAGCTATCATTTCATTGGAAATAAAAAACCTGCTATTGACAATCTAAATTTTAGTGTGAGTCATTCTGGAAATTATCTAATTATAGGAATAAACACTAAGCCTATTGGAGTTGATATAGAATACATCAATATTCAATTCGAGATTGATGATATTATTCAAAACTCTTTCAGTGAAAATGAGAAATCTTTCATAAATAATGGATCCAACAGAACACTGAATTTTTATACGTTATGGACCAGAAAAGAAGCTTTGTTAAAAGCCACAGGCGAAGGGCTTATAGATGACCTGAATCAATTAGAAGTACTTGAAAAAACTATAAGCAGAAATCAAGAGAAATTTGAAATCAGTAGCTGGATCACAAAAGAACAATATCTTATTAGTTTTGCAACTAATAAATCTGATAAAAAGCTACTTTATTTACAATTCTAGCGCCCTATTTCCTCTTAGACTTTTCCCATGCAGCACTCTGGTTCTTTTTATAATATCTGATAATACCAGCAATAACAGCATAATTCATTACACAAAAATAGTAGGGAATAAATAACGCCTTTATTCTAATATTCTTCTTCTCAAAATAGAGTCCTAGTAAACTAAGTGAATAAAATAATATCTGGGCTATTAATAATAGTGAATAAAATAAGGATGGATAATTGATAGTAATTAGTACATTAAGTACCAATACAAGTATTAGGAGGAATGGAGTAATTGTCCATCTTAAAACACGATGACTGATGTACTGAAAGGTAAAAATTGGATTATTAAAAGGGTTAGCTGCATGTTTCAACCTCAATATAGATTGAATACCTCCAGCAGCAATTCTTACTTTACGCTTTAATTCTTCACTGACATCCGCAGAAGCTGTTTCCATCGCATAGGCTTTAGGTTCATAAGCTATGATATGACCTTTCTCAGCAATACGCATAGCAATCATATGATCATCAATTATTGTATCAGATTCAACAGGCTGGTATAACTGAGTACGGATACTAAACAATTCACCTGCAGCCCCTACTCCCGAATAAAGTTCGTAATCCCACTTTTTCAACTTTGATTCGTATTTCCAGTAAAATCCTTCACCAGCAGAGCTTGCGTCAGCCTTTTCATCAACAAGTATTCTTTTCTCACCCGCGACAGCTCCTACTTTTGGGTTTTGGTAATGTTTAACTAATTCCAGTATTGCTTCATTATTTAAGAAAGTGTTTGCATCTGTAAAAACAGTAATTTCACCATTTATGAAGGGAATAGCTCTTTTGATTGCAGCCATTTTACCAGATCTATTATCTTCATGTAAAAGAGTAATATCGCTAAATCCACCTATAATGTCTGCTGTAGTATCAGAGGAACCATCAGTTATAAATAAAAATTGTATTTTATCCTTTGGATAATCCAGTGATAGGGTATTGTATATTTTTTCTTTTATTATATCCTCTTCATTGTAAGCAGCAACAATGAGCGTTACTGAAGGAAGAATAAAATCATCCATGAATTGAAAAGATTTAACAAAAACCCGTTTAATCTTTAATAAGATAAACAAAACCAAACCATATCCCACAAAGGTATATATAATAATAAAAATGCTAATCCAAAAAACTATAATCATCAATTCTTAAATTTTAAAGCCTAAATTGGTACTGTTTTTTGAATTTTTAAGGTTCCAAAATATTCCCTTAAATACCCACTTGACTAAATCCTTACGCCCTTTTTTCAAATAAATAAAAATTTGTTTAGGACACGCAAAAACGACGAAAAATATACTAAACACTATTGAGTTCAGCCAACTCGTATTTCTCCGCATAAAAAGCATTCTGTTCCTTGTCATGAAGTAAGTCTTAATCATACTTTCTTTGCCAACGCTAATTGATTCTTTATGATAAATTTGCGTCCGACCGGTGAACCATATTTTCTTCCCTGCTTTTTTGAACATTTCACACCAGTCTAGTTCTTCATAATAGAGGAAAAAATGTTCTGCCATTAGGCCAATATTTATGGCATCAGCTCTACGGCACATCATTGCAGCACCATGGCAATATCCAGTTTCTCGGCTGATCTCATTAAACTGACCACCATTAATTGACATGTTACCAATACCATTGTTTCTGCCGGTCAAATAATTCATCTCAGTGAAACCTGCATATTGAATAATATTAGGTGAATCAAAATACAGTATTAAGGGAGAAATAAGACCAATCGAAAGATTATTATTCAATTCTTCAATAAGTTCCGGAATTAGGTTTGACGTTATTTCAGTATCATTATTCAACAAAAGCAAAAAATCTCCAGTAGCAGCATTTATTCCTAAATTATTACCACCGGCGAAACCTAAGTTCTGTTCTGATCTGATATAAATTAACCCAGGAAATGCATCTTTGAATGCTAATTGATGATCCTCCTTACTTCCATTGTCAACTAATATTACCTCAACGTCACCTTCACTAGTATTAGCTAAAACAGATTTTAGAAACTCAATTGTTACAGCTGGCTGATTGAAATTGACAGATATGATAGAGGTTAGGTTCATCTGCAGTAAAAGTAATGTTTTGATTGCAATTTAAAGCGATTATACACCTGATTAGACTTCTTTTATGTCAGACGGGGGATAAAGTATGAAAGAATAAGGATTTGGCATAGGACTCTTATACGAATTAAATAAACCCAGATAATTAACTGTTTTACTTTCATCTGTTTTATTGATGAAGAAGTCACTAGACAAGAGGTAATATTTTAATAAATCCCGTACCCTATCAGATTTATCCCATCCAGATTTAAGGTAAAAAAGGCCTTTCCATTTAAGATTAGATAACAGGTCATTTCCTGTTGCTTTAAAATAATCATCTACGAAGGAAACTACGCCCTTAGGCTCCAGTTTCAAGTAATAGAGTTCTCTCTTTAGGATCACACACGCATACTCATTGATGCTTGGAGCAACAAAATATAGTGCTGGTGGTATTAGGCACATCCCTGTACCAATAGTAGCTAATCGAATAAAATTCCTTCTTTCCATTTAAAATACTTTATCAGCTGCAAATAAAGAAAGTGCAGAGAGTGTTAGCGTGGGATTTGATGGGCCAAATGTTGTGAAAGCACCGGCTCCTAAAACAAATAGGTTTCGGTATTGATGATGTATCATATGTTTATCTACAACTCCATTCGTTTTATCAACACTCATTCTAGTCCCCCCAATGATATGACCTTCATTTGGTTCTGTATCCTGATATATAATTTTTTCGACTGGCAAACATGACAGAATTGAAGGTAATTTCTTTTTCATATTGTCTATCCCTTTCAAGGCATAATTTGAACGTTCTTCAAAATGAATTTCAGGTACTAATTTATCAGATGAATTTTTAACGAAATTAGAATTCAAAGGTAAATCCTCAAATATCATTCTGAAACTTGCAACATTAAGATGTTTACCTCTTTCAACTCTAATATAATACGGCGCATTATTCACTTCTATTAAACAGGCAGCATAATCTTTACGGTGCATACCGTCATAAAGCATGTACCCATTAGCATTAACCCAGGAACTTCCTCCAACATTCTGCATATCATCGAGATAAATCTGAACCTGCATCCCCAATTGTTCGCCAATCCCACGCCCTGTAAGTGGATTTTTATCACCTGAATTGAGTAAAATATTGGAATTAAAGAAAGGGTTCGAACCCAGTACTACAACCTCGCCACTCACTTCATGATCTTTTCCATCCTTCTGGAAAAGTACTTTTTTTATTACATCATTTGCTGTTTCAAGAGCAAAGACCTGGCATCCGTACAATAATTCCACTTGATCATTATCATATACTCCCAGATTGCCATTTTCGATGGTAAATTTTGCATTTACAGGACAGGTATGGCATGTACTGAATGCCATACATCCATTTCTGGTTGCGATCCCCCTACTAGCCCTGGCAGTTGCCTGGCTAACGTATTTGTTGCCGTATTTTTTATGAAGAATTTTATCAACTAAACTAAACTGGTGAGGTGGCAAGGGATACTTACCTGTTCTGGGAAATGGTGTATTTTCAGGACCAGAAACAGACATCAATTCTTCCGCTTCGTAATAATATGGGTCAAGGTCTTCGTAGTTAACTGGCCAGTCCTGTTCTATTCCATACATGCTTTTCATTTTGAAATCATTTGGCATAAAACGCGGAGTACAGCCCCACCAGCAATTAGATGATCCCCCATAGGCTGTGGTGAACTGCCACACTTTATTTTTATTTAAATTTTTAATGTTGTCCTGCCATGGTGAAGCATACTTTTTATAGGAAGAAGACTCACCTCTCTCGGATTTCAATCTCTCTGCATGAGGATAAAAATGACCCTTTTCTAAAACTAATATCCTTTTTTTACTATCAACTTTTGATAAATACTTTTTGAGAAAAAAACTGGATGCAAATCCTGTACCCACAACTACTAAATCGTAATGACTAAACTTCATTTGCACAAATAAGAATAAGTGATTTCATAATATTAAAATTAATAGTTATTCGCATTCTGCAAAAACCAGTGTAGCCATGGTATATCTATAAACATTAAAATACATAATAAACTGGTAAACATTATGAGATATAACATAAACCATTTCCTGGTATATAGTTTTTCTGAACCTTGAACTGGTGAATCATTTAATAATCCTATTCGAAGATACCAGGAGAATAAGAGTGCAAAAAATGGAAAACTGACTAATAATTCGATACGGTCTTTAATCAGAAAAATCCCTAGAAAAAAGGCCGAGGTTATAGCATAGAAAAACATCGATACCAGTAAACTATTTTCAGTATAATATCTAAATGATCTACGGTACTGACCGGCTATTTCAGCATCGGCTATCAATCTATATTCTGCAAATCGCTTAGTTGCCATCAGGAAAGCTCCGCCCATCCAATAGGCTATAATAATACTAACAGGTGGAAAAGTATTGATCCAATTTAAGTCCCATTTATTACTAGGAATGCCCAACGAGGGCGTAAAAATAAACCAGCCAGCTGCAAATCTTATTGGATTATTGATAGATTCACTTAAAACATCTAGAAATACGCGGTCTTTACTTCTAAAGGGTTTAACATTATAAATAATGCCCATAAATAAAAGAAATGCAGCCATTAGCAGAAACTTAATAGATACAATATAAGCTAAGGTCAATCCACAAAAAGAGAGGAATGCGTATTCTGAATAAAGAATCACTGGATTAATGACGGTAACAACAGCAGACCTTTTATTCTTCAACGGGTGGAATTTATCAAAGCCTTTATCAAGATACTCGTTGATCACATAATTTGCAGATGCAACCAAACAAATACTGATGATTCCAAGAATTATTTTATAGATCAACTCAGAAGAAAAAGGAGTTTTAAATATTGATAACGCAAACAACATTCCAGGTACCATAAAGGCATTTTTGACCCAGTTATCAGGTCTGGCAATCGCAATATATTCCTGCAACTTAGCTGGTTTTATATTCACATTTATGTCGGTATTGGCAATGATCTGAGTACCTGCCTTAGTTTCTTCTGGCATTGATTCCAATATTAATTTTTTATATTTTGTAAGTTACTTAACAGTCTGAGGTAAAAATCTTCACGTGCAGATTGCTTATCCACCAAAATAAATGGAACTCCAGCATTTTCTGCACACTTGCCATCCAATTCATCCCTATCACCAATGAATAAAGATTTACTTTTGTCTGTTATCTCCATTGTTGACAAAATATAATTCAACCCTTTTGGTGAAGGTTTAAAACTGTTAATGTTGAAGTCGGTCGAACTTACAACAATATCTACAGCTAACTGCATATACTCTAGTTTTTTCACAGCATCATAGTCTGAGTAAACTGCAGTGATAATATCTCTCTCCTTTAATTCTGCTAAAAACTGTATTACACCAGGGTAAATACACTCTTTGAGATAAACATTTGGATAGTTAAATATCCATTTATCGACCACTTTTTTAACAGTACTTAAATCTTTACCTGTTTTGTCTGAACACCATCTGTATTGTGCCTCATTGAGATCCGACCCTTGTACTCCCGCCCTCTGTTCCCGCTCTTTTCTAAAATGATATAATATCAAAATATCACTAAATTTCCAAGGCCTCAGCATATAATAACCAAGCAATTTAAAAAGCATGATTTTCCTTAACTTCGCTTGTTCATATAATGTACCATCCAAATCAAAAACGACAATTTGAGGTTTATTAAAAAAAAAGTTTTCCACCCAAAATCACATTAAGAGATAAAAATATCAAAAATTTCGATATTGTGCTTATTTTAAGAACTAAACATGAATAATCTGACATTCCTTAACATACAAACTAAAGAACTTTGGAATAAAAAGATGGTATTTGTTATCATATTTTTGGGAATAGGTTTCAGATTATACCATTATTTCTATAACAGGTCCTTGTGGATGGATGAAATCTATCTAGCACCAAGTTTGATAAGAATGAATTATTCAGATCTAGCTCATAATATGCTGGACTATCAGCAAAAAGCACCTGTCGGTTTTCTATTTCTGGCAAAATTCTGTATAAACATCTTTGGAAATAATGAATTATCCTTAAGGATCATTCCCCTTCTAACAGGAATTATATCATTATTCCTTTTTGACGCGATTTGTAAGAAGATACTTAGTCCGACATCACATCTTTTGGCTATATGTATATTTTCATTTTCACCAGCACTCATCTACCACAGCGTAGAGATAAAACAATATGCGACTGAATGTGCTTGTGCTCTTCTCTCCTTATATTTATTCCTAAAATATTATAAATCCAATACTATCAGCAGTAAAATTGTGTGGGGAATTTTAGGGAGCATAATAATATGGTTTTCATTCTCAGTCATTTTCATGCTAGGCGGCATCGCGTTGGGTATGACGCTATATACATTCCTAAAAAAGGATTGGAAAACGTTTATCATTAATATATTCCCTTTTTCATTATGGTTGATCAGCTTCATTATCAACTATCTAATTTTCACACATAAAGGAGCACAATCCGATTGGGTAGTATATTGGTTCAAAACTTATGATAATTTTATGCCCTTTCCTCCCAGAACCATAGAACAAATACTATGGTTTCCGAGAAATTTATTGGGAATGATGGATTATCCCTTGGGGCTGGTATGGAATTTAAAAAATTATTCAGGTGATACCATTGGAAAATTATTAGCTATTCCTATAATATCCATTGTATTGTTACTGACTGGAATCCCTTTATTATTTAGACGAAATAAACTGTATTTCATTATTCTGCTGTTTCCGGTTTTTTTAATGTTGCTAGCATCTGGTCTGCAACTCTATCCACTACTTGAACGATTCTGGGTATTCATTGCTCCAGTATTCATCATCTTAATAGCATTTGGTTTTGAATACTACGAGTTCAAATTTAAAAATAGATATATTGCCGTTATTTTATTTTTCATAGTAATCTGCGGTCCTCTTGTTCAATCAATTTATTACACATCGAACCCAGAAACATTTTATAAACACAAAAAATCATTTTTTAGGGAAGGATTCATTTATATAAATGAACATTTTAAGGAAGGAGATGCTGTTTATAACTACTGGAACAATGCTCCAGGCTATTGTGTTTACAGAAAAATCATCCCGTTCAGATTTAATGCGATTGTTGGTCAGGACTTTCGTATGAAGTCAAATAATCTGGAGGATTACAATCAGAATTTACAAAAAGATTTCAAAAGGTTCTCAGGAAAAAGAAGGGTCTGGTTGGTTTTTAATAATCAATTTCTAACCAATATTGGTGATTTTGTAGATACTCCGAAATGGTATTATAAAAATACCCTATCACCTAATGAAAACCTAATTCGCGAAATTAAAAAGCGAGGTAAAATTTTAAGGAAATTGGTATATTCGGACATCACTATTTATTTGTTTGATTTATCTTAGTGTAGCCAATCGTGTCCTAAAAAGGCTTTTATGACCATAATAAATATTTCCGCCGATTTATATATAATTTAAACTTGAATGAGAATTGCACATATTATTATAGCACATAAAAATCCGGAACAAGTTTTACGCTTAGCCACTAAGCTGCTGCATTCAAACTTTGACATATTTGTGCATATAGATGCTAAAATAGAAATTGAAATATTCGACGGACTAAGAAAATTGCCCAATGTCTTTTTCATCAAAAATAGGATAAATTGTAATTGGGGCGGATATAGTTTATTGGAAGGGATATTGTCTAGCTTAAAAGAAGTCCTGGACAGCAATAACAATTATAAATACATCAATTTAATCAGCGGTCAAGACTATCCGGTGTATAATGCAGAATATATAAATGATTTTTTTAATAGCAGTCCTGACAAGATATACATCTCTTATGAAAATTCCCCGGATTCTAACTGGTGGAAAGATGCATCCAAGAGATATGAAAAATATCATCTTACTGACTATAATTTCAAAGGTAAATATCTGATTGAAAAAATCCTGAACGCAATAATGCCCAAAAGGAATTTCCCAACTGCGACAACACTTTACGGAAGCAATAAAGCCTGCTGGTGGGCCTTGACTCATGAGAGTGCGAAATTTGTATTATCAAAATTAAATGATGACCCAAAGTTGATTAGATTCCTCAGGTTATGTTGGGGAACTGATGAATTTGTAATACCTACAATAATTATGAATTCTTCTCTTAAAAAACATGTAGTTAATAATAACCTAAGATATATTAATTGGTCCGAAGGTAAAGCACACCCAAAAATTCTGGATATGACAGATTACGAAGACATCATTCAATCAAAAATGCTATTTTCCCGGAAGTTTGATTCTGAGATTGATACTTCCGTAATGGATAAAATTGATGATTCACATCTTGATATCCAAATTATGCCTTTGAAAAACGATGCTTGATTCTTGATTTCAAATCATAATCTCTAATCTTCCGCGTTACATTGGCAATACCTTGGTTGAATGAATTACTTATTTTGTACTTCAAATTATTGTCAGTTGTCAATAATTTAAGACGACCATATTCACGGTAGTTTTCAGGTAATGCACCATACTTATCCACAATATCTTTCCATTCCATGTGCGGGTCTACACCAATTTTAATATATAGTTCGCCACCTCCAACTGGTAGAGTATGCTTCATTACCACAGAATCAAAAATAATCATCTTGGTGCGTGAATAATTAAGCAACTTTGCCCAAACTGAATCATAACCCCAGCTTGAACGATTTTCTATAAAAGTAGGAAGAAGAATGTCCAGTGTTTCATTATGAATAACAGGAGCCATCACCTCTATTTGTCCAACATACCTAAGGAAACATGCCTCTGCTTGCTTAAAAATTGGCCAGCTACAAAATGAATCATGTGATAGAGCTGCACAACTCAAACTAGCTTTAAATGCTTTGTTCAATGCAAATAATTCGTTAATAGCATCGGTCCCAATATCTATGTCATCATCTAGAAAATAGAAATACTCATATTCATTCAACCATTCCGGCTTTAGGTTAGTAAGCAAATCATAAATCATTCTATATTTAAAATCTTTCAGGTGAAAGAAGTAATCTACATCATGATACAAAAGCGGGTCAGCAATCTCATCATGATAAAAAAGTAGACAGATATCAAATTCACGCTTATCATTATTTTTTAACCATGATTGGCGAAATAAAAAGGATTTATTACCGCATGGGGCTATAACAATGTTTTTTCGTTTCATAAAGACACTTAAGATCTGCAAGATAAAAATAAAACAGAACCTATAACTGCCAAAGTGATAACAAGTTGGTTAAACAGATTTTTTAGCATTTACCGATTGAATCTCGGTATACAAAAGCGGTATAAAATGCTTAGGATCTTTTAAAATCAACTGAGAGATTTTTTTAAGACCATAATAATAAGACCTGTTTAAAATCGAGATTCTGATCTGATCTAATAAAAGATCAGCCTCAACTATTCTCCTCCATTTTTTTGTTACAGATCTAATACATTTTTTATTCAAGACAATGGAACTATTAGTGAGTTGGTGTAAAGTATTTTTTATCAATACATCCATTAATAACTTTTGCCTCGCTCCCCAATAATGCAATATTAAACTATCACATGGCTCAATAAGAGTTTTATGCTGCAATATTAATGAAAAGGCCATTTGCTCACTAATAAACCATTTTGAGTTAGCATAAAATAGATCAGTAAGATCTAATACTGAAGGCATATATGATGAAAATTTGTTATGTAAACCTAATACTCCAGAATTCCAGCTATAATCATCAATTCCAAATCTCTCCAACCTTTCACCAATCAGAAATTCTCTCTTCTCAATAAAATTAATAAACGCTTTTGGATATTGCTCCTGATTAAATGCAGCAAAACGATCTACACTTTCAGAAAGCTTATACTCCCTTGTGTGCATAAAGCTTTTGTCTACTTCAAACTTTTCAAATAAGATTTTGGGATAAGCGATGAAAAAAGTATCAGAATCTACGAAAACGACGTCATTATCAGGATATTTTTTGAAAGTAAGATCTATCACAGATACCTTTATACGATGGAAAAATTGATAATCTCCTCGCATCTGGCTCATCATACCTTCATTTAAAAAAAAATACTCAATATCCTCTCCTGAAGAAAGGTAGGTTTGAAAAAATGATGGGTTATCTGTATAAATAATCAGTCTGATACGCGTAGGTTGTGCCTCATACCAGGATAGTAAACTACAAATTGAAAAAATAGTCCTCCTATATTCATTTTCATTACCGTAAGACAAATAAACAACATTCTTAGTCTCCATAAGAATTTAGGCTAGCACATCACACCAAACAAATTTATCTGTCATTACCTTTTTAGGGTGTTCTTTACCTATTCTGAATCCTAACCAATTTTTAGGGGCATAAACTGTATTTCTCTTATTTGAAAGATAACATGCCCACCACGCAAAACTGCTATTGGATATAATTGCGACATCAGCATTCTTAATGATCTGAAAATCGGTTATTTCATTATTCGAAGAAAAAATATAATTAGGTTTATCCTTAAAGTATGATTTGGCGTGCTCTATATCGTCACTAACAAAAATAATCTTGTAATCATCAGTATTACCCAATTCATCCAGCCTCTTTTTAAAATACTCCATGGGCAATGAAATATCTCGTTTGCCATAATTGAGATAATCCGTACGTCTGATGTGAACAACAATAGTTTTGTTGTTGTTAAAGATATCCCCAAATTTTTGTTCGAATTCCTTTACGAATTCGGAACGAATATCGATTTTAAAGTCGCCCACAATCCGCCGAACATACCAATCTGTTTGAAAGAAGCCCTTATAAATAACCTTATCAGTGACATCTACGGCTCTTGGAACCTGTATATTTTGAATATAGATCTCCTTTATCTTGAAAAACTTATTTATTAGTCTTGGAAATATTGTAAACCATTTCGATCCCAAAAGTCGATTATTAGCAATTCCTAAATCAAAATATTTAGTTAAATATGCATCCTGTGGATTGATGAAGAAAAAGCTCTTAGTTCTATTATTGGTCTTTAAATATTCAAAGAACGCCAGTTGAAAAATTTGATTCCCTAATCTTCCATTAAATTTTACTCCAATCATTCTCCTTGGTCTATAATTAATATAATTTTCTATGACCACAACTAATTACGCATACAGTTGCCATCATAGAGTAGACGAATATATGAATATCTAAATACTTGGTATTAAAGAAAAATGAAATTTAAAAATATCATCCATCAGCAGGGATGGATCTATAGAAATAAATCCGTGCCACAATTCAGTGAAATAGTACATTAGTAACCTATAAATACATATTTTGCAAAAATATCATGATACGTTAATCAATTCGTAGAGGATATTCCTCAATAATCTGACTTTCAAGAAAAAAAAGAGATATTTGAGTTAATAGCGATACGAAACAACGCTTAATTAACCAAAAAAATGCGAAAAAACATCGATTTGTCATAATAGTGTCACTTTGGAAAATAATACAAACCGGTCTTTTGAGCAAAAACCCGAGAAAAACATTCCCCACATTGAGGAAACGTAGGTTTTTATAAGATTCCATTTGTATAGTGGGATTCCCCAGTTCTACATTGAAAAAATCTTTGTATAAATTTCATTACAATTGCATAAACAAATGCGAAATCATGGATATATTTAAGGGTACTAAAGTTGTTTTGATGAATATTCTTATTGTAAGTTTATTATTCCTTGTTTCTTGTAAAAAAGGCGAACTTGTTAATGAAATAACGCCTCCTGTTGTTGAAGAACCTATTCCAACAGTTAAGCCTGCGGAACCTGTTCCAGTTCCATCTAATGCAACTGTATATGATTTCGGTGGAGCATCTGACAATTTAACTATCGACGGTAGCAAATTGAATCTTGCAAAAAACTCCCTGATAAGGATAGCAGCTGGTACATATAAAAGTATCAACTTAAAAAACATAAATGGTACGGTTGAAAATCCAGTCTTCATCAAAAACAATGGTCAGGTTATAGTAACAGAATCAATGGTTACTGAGAATTTACAAAATGTCACTATCTCAGGAGATAACGTAACGGACATCACTTATGGAATAAAATTTGAAAATATATCCTATAGAGCGATCTCAATGTATGGGAAGATGAACGGAGTTACATTGAAAAGTATGAGTTTCAAAAACATTGGTAATTATACTATTTCAGGTGATGTTAGCAATAGTAATAATTCTTACAATGGTACTGCAGAGACTAGAACTGAAAACTTTAAAATCCTAAACTGCCTGTTTGATGCTGCCGGATCTATCGTATTTGGAGGTGCACTTGATAAGGATTTAGGAATTGATAAAGGCTTTTTTAAAAATGTAGAGATTGCTAATAATATATTCCAAAATTCACCAAATGTTGGTGCAGTTTGTTCCTTTAATAATGTACAGGATTATAATATTCACAATAATACTATCAATAATATAAACCAAAGTAACGATAACCATAATGGTGTATTCTCAATGCAAGGTAATGGGACATTTCATGATAACAAGCTAACTAATTATCAGGGCAATTCGATTAGGATGTGGGTATATTCACGTGGAAACTCTCCAGTAACTTGTGAGATCTATAATAATGTTTGCTACAATACTCGTAAATATAGTGCATTTGAAATTCAAGGTTTTGACCGCAACATCTATCCAGGGAAATCTACTTACTCAAATGCAAAAGTTTATAACAACACAGCTGGTTCAATGAATGTTTCGAAAAGTTGGGAAGGACAGTTATTAGATTTATACAATTATGGCGGAACGCTTGAGTACTATAATAATTTAGGTTATAATCTATTTACAGCCAATGTTATTACCGATATGATCAATAATATGAGTACAGTTAAAATCATAAATAAGGCCAATAACAAATATGTGTCGCAACAATCCGATGCGGTTAATGATAATACCACATTTGCTTCAAAATATTCAGGCGTAGGATATACAGCACGCTAAGAAAATTTATAGCACCCAAATTGGGATTCTCAACAAAACAAAAACACCTGGTAATATCTATTACCAGGTGTTTTTGTTTTGTTGAGATATTGCATTTATAAGATAATTAGACCTATTATTATTATACCATTCATAAAAATGCACAAGTCCTCAATTTTCTTACGCAAGTTGATGAAAGAATTATCTAAATAAATATTCGCAAACTAAATTGGTGTTAAAATTACTTGCATAGCTTGTTAAAGCTTATATTTACAGAACCTTCCAATAATCTATGACACAGGAAAAACACGAATTTAGAGATATAGCACTTCTGATTACACATTACAACAGAAGCAAATCTCTTGAAAAACTTCTTGCAGCCTTTGAAGCATTAGACTGCACTTTTGCAGAAATCATAGTTTCTGATGATGGTAGTCAGAAGGAACAGTTGGTAGCACTTCAAGATCTAAAAACCAAGTATAATTTTAAACTAATTACCACTCCAAAAAATAAGGGTCTCGGAAATAATATAAATAAGGGACAAGATAATGTAACTGCTCCCTATACACTATATATCCAGGAGGATTTTGTCCCTAAGCCTATCTTTCCAAAGCATCTAAAAGATGCCTATAACATAATTAATGATGACAAAAAATGGGATTTGATATCAATGTATGCGTACGAACGATATCCTTACACCAAAGAGTATAAATCAGGCTTCTCTGAGAGAATATTCAAGCCGCTGCCCTGGTTTACTAATAATCTGAAGTTTTATCTATATAGCGACCATCCCCATCTTAGAAGATCAACATTTTTTAACAAATTTGGCAGATACAGAGAGGGAATAAATGGTGATAAAACCGAGATGGACATGAGTATGTCTTTCATTAAAAATAATGGGCAGAGCTTAGTATATGATGACCATTATGGTCTTTTAACGCAAGAAAATTCTCAAGACGAACCAAGTACTGCAAATTTTCGTACGACAATAGAAAATAACGGATCATTAGGTATCAGAATAGCCAAATGGGGCTATGCAAAAATTAAATTCACCAAATTGAATCTACAATTACTTTTCAGAAGTAAACGATAACTTTTGATAGTGATGCCGAATACCGTTTCCAATATAAGTGATGGACAAGATATAATGTCAAGAATTTTATTAACATATGAGTAATCAAAAAGTAGCCATAAATGGGGCTAAGTGGACAACTACAGCTACCGTTATTACAACTCTCCTTTCATTTGCTCAGCTTGCAATTATTGCCCGCGTACTGGAACCTTCTATTTTTGGACTGGTAAGTATCTGTAGTCTCGTTTTAAGCTTTTTCCATATTTTCGCGAATCTTGGTTTTACAAATTCCATCATATCTAAACAGGAAAATGATCCAAAGAATTTATCTACCATATTTTTTGCGAGCATAGCATTAGGTTTGATTATGGGAATTTTAATATTCTTTAGCTCGAGTTTTGTTGTATCTTATTACAACGAACCAAGACTTTCTTATGTAATCAAAGTTTCAGCTTTTACATTCCCGATGATCTATTCAAGTCAGATCTATTGGAATCTATTACAAAAAGAACTTAAGTTTAAAATTCTAGCTGTCATTGATGTGGTTTGTGGCGTTATTAATTTCATAGCGACAATCATCCTCGCTTACAATGATTTTCAGGAATTATCGATCATCTACAGTCAACTATTATTTACTGCAATCAGAACATTGTTGTATATCTATTTAGGCCGTAAGTTATTTTCTCCATTACTCTATTTCAAACTCAGTGAGATAAAAGATCATCTTCGTTTCGGAATGTATCACCTTGGAGAAGGAATTCTTGGATTTGTTAATGGAAATCTTGAAAATATAGTTATTGGTAAAGCAATTGGGGTAAAGGAACTGGGTCTTTATACTATAGCATATCAATTGGCAGTTTTCCCAATTTATAAGCTCAATCCCATCATCATGCAGGTATCATATCCAATCATGGCAAAAATGAAAGATAGTAATGGCTTAAAAAGAGCATTCCTAAAAATTGTAGATTTTATAACTTGCTGTAACTATCCGTTATTAGCCGGTCTATTTATTACATCAGGCAGCGTAATTGTGCTGATTTATGGCCAGGATTACCAGGGCTCAGTACCTCTGGTTAAAGTAATCCTATTTGTAAGCTTTCTAGCCTGTCTCGCTGCCCCGGGACCTTCTATTGCATTGTCAAAGAATAAGCCTAATCTGATGTTCTACCTAAACGTCTGTTCTCTAGTCATCAAAATACCAACAATATACTTTTTCTCCAAGTACTTCGGTCTAATGGGAATAACTTACGGATATGTACTTACTTCACTAATTGAAACCAGCCTCATGTTTTATATTGTGAATAATCTAGTAGGGAATTTTATGGAAGAATTCTTAAGGAACATCATTAAGCCTATAGGTTTTTGTATCGCTATGATAGCAGTCATAAGCGTTTATAGAGAGTTTATTGGTAGCATGGGCATCTATCACGTAGCTGCACAAGTTATGATAGGAGGCGTAGTTTATATGGCACTGATATTAAAATTCAAATTACCATTAAAGGATATCCTAGAATTAAAAAAATCATTGTAGCCAGAATTATCTGTGTGAGAGCGATGAGATTAAGTCATCATTTTAGAACGACATCTTTTAACGTTTAAAAGATAGTTGGTAAACCCAATCAAGTGGATGAATGATCAACGCTTAAACTTTGTATTAACGTGTAAGTCATAATTATACTTGATTTGACGGTATATTAACCTTACAAATGATAGTATTGGATTATCGCTTTGTCTCCAGCTACTTCTTTTTACTGTACTAGGTTCTTCAGCAGAATTCTCTTGTATAAAAAGACCCTTATAGTCGTTGTAAAAGATGCCCTTACCTTTATTTTGAATGAATGAAATTGACATTTCATATTCAGCCTTATCTGATTTAATTCCCTCATTGTATGTCCCAAAACGATCAAAAAAGGTATTTCTTCTCAAATGGGGATGATCGCTATACTGATAAATCTTATTTTTATCCATATACCAAGGTTTATAAATCATTTTTGAGAAGCCAGCTTTATATGGTCTAAGATATGGATAACTATTATATGCATAATAACGTGCAATATCTAATTCAGGCTCTTCAATCATAATCCTGAGCGAATCCTTGAAGTGATCAATGAAACTGGTTTTTGGAATAAAATCTTCCTGAACATACAGTGTAAATGGAGTTTTAACTGCTCCTTGCCCTTTATTCAAATTATTAGCCAGGCCACCATTCTTAGGAGTCGTAACAAGCTTAATATGAAATTTATCTACAAAGGATTTTAAAATATCCAAATGAATAGAAGCACTACAATCATCAGATACAATAATCTCATTAAATTGGACATTGAGGTCAGCAAAAGCTTTAAGTAATCGCTCTAAAGAACTACTTCTATTATAATGCGTAATCAGCAAACTAACATCTTCAAATACAATTTTATCTGCAATCATTTTCGGTTATAATTTTCGTTTAATAAAATTGTATTTAAAACGTTTCAGATCCTCTTTAACTCTAGACAATACAATATTATAGAAGGATCCGCTTTGGTGTAAGGTTCTTGCACCTGTCCATACTCTTGCTTTATTTGATCTCATTTGTTTGACACTTCCAAATTGCATCAACTCTAAACAAAGCTGCCCATCCTCCCCTCTTCTATTTATATCAATAAATCCAATTTTTAAGCCTAAATCCTTAACATAACCCATACTTATACCAAATGTATTGAAATATGGTTGCTTAATGTGTCTAATCTCAGCCATCATATCTTTCATTTTCTCAAGCATTGACAACTTCCAACGGGGGAAACCAACTTCGCTGATAAATGAATACCTCCCATAAACACATACAACTCCTTTTCTTTGTAAAACGGCAACCATTTTTTCAACCCAGGAATCAGGGTACAAGCAATCAGCATCGGCAGTCAATATATATTTACCACGAGCATTTTCCTGGCCTTTTTGTCGTGCAGGACCGGCTCCCTGTTTCATTTCTATGAAAGAATGTACATGCAACCTATCAATCGTCTGCTGGGTATTGTCGCGCGAATTATTGTTTACTACTATTATTTCAAAAGGGACAGTGGAGATTGTTTTAGAAAGACTAGCAATACAATTCAATATATTAATTTCCTCATTCCACGCGATGATTACAATACTGACAAGTGGGTCATCACTTTGTACTTTATCGAGATCTAAATTAATCCTATCAAATACATCAGATGGGATATCATCATATTTCTCATATGGATGGAGGAAATTATTGATCCAAAGTGGAGTATTTAAAAAACTCATACAGATAAATTAGAATAATAAAATCTGAGATTACCCATCTCATCACCTACTGTGAGATCGAAAATTAAACTCTTTCCCATAGACTATTTTCGAAGTTATACTTTTTAATAATTTTGGCTGGATTACCAAGAGCTACACAATAATCCGGTACACTTTTAGTCACAATGCTACCAGCGCCAATTATGGAATGTTTACCTATGTTTACACCTGCTGTGACTACACAATTTGCGCCAATCCAAACATTATCCTGTATAATAATCTGTTTTGTTATCGCTTTCTGCTCACTCGGCGGAATATCAATCATCTCATAACCATGATTTAATCCCGAAATAACAATATTCTGTGCTAGCATAACATTATCACCGATTAAAACAGGTCCTATAATGGTACAACCTATACCTATAATAGTTTTATTTCCTATAATCACATCCCCCACGCCATTGTTTATTGTAGAAAATTGTTCAATTATACTTTTACTACCTAATTCAAAATTATTAAATGGAAATACATCCATTCTATTACTAGATCTTATAATCGAACCTTTACCTCTTTTGTGCTTGAAAGGGTTTACAAATAAGCGAACCCATAATCGGGGTCTGAAGTCATTTGCCGGAATCAACAATCTATGTGCGACTGCTTTTAAAAAAGGACTTGATTTTATAGTTGTAGAAAAGGACATACCTAATTAATTTTTACTTGTTCAATAGCTGCAGAAAGTTCCTTAATACTATTCTCCCAAGAATGTGATTCCGCAATCTGCCGTCTATATTTAGCCTTCTCGGGTGTATTTTCAGTAATTGCACTTTTGATCAACGTGACAAAACTATTTTTATCATTTGCCAGATAAATAGCATCTTCAAAAATAGTAACACCCTGTGTAAGGGTTGCTACAACAGGTTTACCCATAGCAAGATACTCATCAATTTTACGTGGATAATTTCCAATAGTAACCTGATTAATGAGTTGAGGATTAATACACACATCAAATGAATTGATATAACTGGGCAAATCTTCCATATTTCTGCTACCTAAAAAATGAATATTTGGTATGTGGTGTAGCTTACTACTTGCAAAAACTTCGTCTTCAGGGCCTACAAGTATTATATTACAATCTGGCAGTTGTGACGCTATATAAGAAATCAATTCAATATCTAATCTCAAGCTTTGCAACGCTCCGACATATCCTATTTTGGGACCTGATAAATTGGCTATTTCTTCAATCACAGGAAGGTTAGACTTAACAGAAAAAATGTCTAGATCACAGCCCTGTCCTATATAAAACGAATTAGAATTAAACTGCCTGCAATAATCCCTTAGATACATAGAATTGGCCACACAAACATTACTTTTAATAATGAGAGCGGGTTCAAGTCTTTCACCATGTTTTTTCCAATAATCTACACCCAACATATAATCTCTGGAATAATAAATACTTAGTGATGGCTTAAGGAGTTCCGGCAAATAAAAACTCTTTAATATATCATTGTCATTAAAAAGTATAAAATCTTTAAAGCCTAACTTCTCTGTAGCTTTTAGTATTGATTTAGAAAAAAGTTTGTTATTACGTTTGTTAAATAAATCAAAGAGGAAATAATTATTAATCCAGTTAATGGATTCGATAAGTACATCGGGATACAGAGTCCATAAATTATCACCTATAGATTCTAAACCTTGTTGTTTGTTCTGAATTACGCTTTTTCTTTTTAAAACAGCAGAATCAGTTTTATGCCTCAAGAGCGTAATTCTATCCATTGCAGAGTTAACATACAGCACACGATTATGTTTCGATAATTCTAGTGCTATATTCTTACAATTACTACCAATGGTTACATCCCAAGGCTGCTGACCAACTATAACTATATCTCTACCTATGATGGTTTCTACGTTCACGTTATATCTAATGATCTATGAATTTATGTGATGTTTAGTTGCCACTGATCTTTTATTTGCCTGTCTAGAATGAACTAAAGATACTAATTGAAAATAAATAAACTTCGGAATATTAATTAAAGATCTATAAATACGTGCATCTGTGGATGATTTTCGCAACGAAATATAAAAACTTAAAATAAAAATACCTAAGGCAATTATCCAGATCAATGTAATAAGCGGGTTAATTACAAGATTTATTATTGCACAGAAAAGTGAAACCAGAATGAACATAAATAACGGGGGTCTTACCAATACTACACCAAATAAAAACTGGTTGAGATTAAAGTTCTTTATACCATTCCAAAGTATTTCAAATCCATATTTGAAATACTTGAACCAAGTATTAATCCATCTTGAACGCTGATTCACAAGCTGATCAGTTTGAGCTGTTTTTTCATCATATACAATTGCTTTTTTAGCAAATGCAATCCGTAAGCCTTTCCTTAATATTTGCGCTTGCAGTACTTTATCAAAACCAGCACCGGAGAAGTTCACGGTTGAAAAGCATTCTTTGTATAGTGCAGTGGTAAAAGCCATGCCAGAACCTGATAACGTTGCAGATGAACCAAGGTCAAATAATAACTGTCCATCATAGAAATGATAGTATATATCCCTGGCTGCATCAAGACAAGCATAAACAGAATTTAAGTTTTTAGCTTCCCTTACACCTTGAACGGCTTGATAACCATCATTAAAAAAGAAATTCAATTCTTTAAGATAATTAGGATCAACAATATTATCACTATCGATTATTGTTAATAAATTATGTTCTCGTTTGAAATGGTCTATGGCATAAAGATGAGACCTGACATTATTGGCTAAAACAGATTCAGGCCTCAATAAAATAACACGGTCGTTATCAAAACTCAATTTGGATATGTCACAATTATCGGCGACAACATATATCAGATAATTGCTATAGTTTAATCTTAAAATCGAATCAACAACACTAGTTAATAGGTCTGTTTGTTCATAGGCTGTAACGATTATTCCATAATCAAAATTATTCTCTTCCAGATGATTGACTCTAATAATTTTTTTTGTTTTAAATAGATGTAAAACATAAAGCATCATCGGAAAAATAAGATTATATCCAATAATTGCCTGAAATAAATACCAAAAATACAGCACCATGTGTAATAATTATTTTTTGTTCGTATTAAAAGTAAAATCAATGTATGTTTTTTATTCCAAAAACACGCATCGATTTTACTATATCCTCTTATAAGTTGCCTTTTTTCAACTCTTCATAAGCAAATTGACAAGCTCTGGCAGTTAAAGCCATGTACGTTAATGAAGGATTCTGACACGCTGATGAGGTCATACAACTTCCATCTGTTATAAATACATTTTTAACATCATGCATTTGATTGAATTTATTCAATACAGAGGTTTTGGAATCATTACCCATCCTTGCAGTTCCCATTTCATGCACGGTTGAACCACCTGGACTTTTATAGTTGAATTGATTGATATCTTTAAAGCCAGCTTTTTCCAACATTTCACCGGAAGTATTTTTAATATCATCCATCATTTTGTGTTCGTTATCACCAAATTCAAAGTCTATTTTTATCAATGGCAAACCATAAGGATCTTTCAATTGAGAATCTAATGCAACTTTATTTCTAAAATCAGGGAGACATTCCCCCCAACCAGCCATCCAGACTTTCCAAGGACCTGGGGTTGTAAGCTCTGCTTTAAAATCCTCTCCAAATCCAGTTAAAGTAGCAGACCTGTCAATCCACTCCTGCCTTTCACCGTGTCCCTGAATATTATAACCCCTTTTAAAGTTTAACCCTTCACCTTCCTTTACATTTCTATATCTTGGAATTAAGAATCCACATGGTCTTCTCCCTTTATAATATTGATCCTTAAAACTGTTATGCATACCAGAGGCTCCTGCAGATGAATGATGATCCATAAGGTTGTGGCCAACCTGACCGCTATCATTTCCAAGTCCATTAGTAAATCTTCCTGAAGTAGAATTGAGTAAGATTGCAGCAGATGCAATAGTTGAAGCATTCAGAAATACAATTTTACTATAAAATTCGTGCACTTCATGGGTTAAAGAATCTATAACTCTAACACCCTTAGCCTTTTGTAATTTCTCGTCGTAAATAATTTCACTAACAACCGAGTGAGGCCTTAGAGTCAAATTTCCAGTTGCAAAAGCGGCGGGTATAGTCGAACTATTACTACTAAAATATCCTCCAAAAGGGCAGCCTCTGCTACACAAATTTCTGTTTTGGCATGGCCCACGACTATCCCACCCTCTAGTTAAATTGGCTATTCGTGCTATCGTAAGCAATCTATTTTCATCATTCTTTTTGATAGAGTTCCCTAAATGTTTTTCGATGCAGTTCAATTCCATTGGAGATAAAAATTCACCATCTGGTAAATGATTCAAGCCTTCTTTTTGCCCACTAACACCAATAAAAGATTCAACGTATTTATACCAGGGGTCAATATCTTTATACCTGATTGGCCAATCAACAGCTATACCTTCTTTTGCATTTGCTTCAAAATCCAAATCACTTAATCGATAAGTTTGTCTTCCCCAAGTCAGAGATCTGCCACCGACTTGATATCCACGAAACCAATTGAATGGTTTATCTTGTATATAAGGATGTTCAGCATCACGGACATAAAAATGTTTATTGGCTGGTGTATAACCTTGACTTTGAACTGGATCAGCGGCTATATCAGCCAAAGTGTTATTAAAACCCAATTTAAAATCCCACGGATTCAATGTAGCAGTGGGGTAGTCAACAATATGTTTAACATCCCTTCCCCTATCAAGTAATAGTGTTTTTAAACCTTTCTTGCACAATTCCATAGCAGCCCATCCACCACTTATACCAGAGCCAATAACTATTGCATCATATGTGTTATCCAAGTCTTTTTTGAAGCTATTATACATAATTATTTAGTTGCCCAAGATTTTTGATTTGGTGTTAAAACTGTGCAGGATTGATAAGTGCCGGGAATATAATCGTAGACAAGTCCTTTTGTAGCACCGATTCTAGATAAACAGTATCCCTCAACAGTAATACTTTTTAATGCTGAATAAAAGGGCTTGCCGAAAATCTTATTATTTATTTTATTCAATATCTGAATTGAGTAGCCATCATGATCAGCGAAATATTTCAAAACAGCATTTCTTTGTTGCTTATCACATTTTATAAACGATAGATTATACATGTCAAGTGTATACTTCTCTACAGATTCAATACCATTGTAGAATTTATTTTGTTGTCTAGCAGGATAGCAATTAGAAATTACATTTATAATGTAATCGTGCACTAAGGCCTCTTTTGCGCCAGGGGTATCAGTAGCAGGAATGATTGTCTCAACTAATTCTGCCAGAATTTCTCTCTTCCCTAACAAATGCGTTAAACCAGGTAATTTATTAATATCGTAATATTTATACAAACCAAACCCCGAGACGCCAGCTAAGGCTAACAGTAATGAATTTTTTATATAAGATCTTCTGTTCATTAGGCGGATGTATAAAATTGAAATGCGTTATAAATAATGAATACTATGATCAAGAATACAAAATTGGCAAAAATTTATTTTTTTTGCCCGTAAACAACTTTTAAACCATAATAAAAACCTATAACAAAGCAAATTAAACCCGGGACTGCAAAAATTTCATATGGCATGTTAATATATTTTAATTAATATTATTGGCAATATCATTATCTAACTTAGGGCTGATAAATATAAAAACCCAAGACATATATACAATTATAGAAGAAGGCATAGTGTTAATTACCTCATTGCCATAACTACAAAATAATATTCCAGCGAAGCCCGACGTTAATGCAATAGTTTTTATCCTTAATCGAGGGTCCTTTATATTCCATACAATACCACAACATTTCCCCAAGATATATAACATGATACCCAACCATATTGTGAATCCAACAATTCCATACATAGCCCAAACTTTAACCCAATAGCTATCTGGTGGTACCGAAGAAAGGAACTTATCCTGATTATATTTAGCACCCCATGCTCCTAATACACCTAAACCACCACCAAATGGGCGCGTACTCATGTATTCTGTCAACAGTTTTTGGGTATTTAAACGAACATTAAAAGAGGCGTCTGTGGGATCCAGTGCAGTTCTCAATCGATAAATCTGATAATTTCCGTTACCTATAAACGTAAATTTAAGAATTAACAGAAATGATATAGCAATTGCACCTCCAATGATAATAACTTTCAGCTGTTTACTTAAAACAATGGCAAGGAAAGCGCCGGTAACTAATGCAAAAAGTGCTCCCCTGGTACCCGATATCAACATTCCATATAACATTAAGCAAGAGAAAATGATCAGTAAGACTCTTTTCCACCACTTAAATGGACCTAAAGCCAATATTAATGCCATCAGACCTACCTGAGCTTGTGAGGCTCCGAATTGTCCCGCTTCGCTGTAAAATGAAAATACCCGCAACTGACCAAAAAGAAGATGGGTAATTGCTCCTCCCTCATCTAAAAATCGCTGTTCACCCGCAGAAGGACCAATATACAATTGCTTAATACCATTTAAAGCAGCTAATACTGAAAAAAATATTACGATTTTCAGAAAAATATTCAAATCTCTATTCGTATTTAAAAATAAGAATGTTAGAGGGACTATTAGCGCTGGATATAATGCAGCTGACCTAATTTCCTGTAGCCAGCCCATAACACTTGCTCCTGCAGGATTTGCTACTTCAACGATGCTTAAAAGTAGCCAGAACAAGACGAGATAAAAAAGATCATTCTTTAGTATCTTCCAATCTTCCCTGGGAATTTTTATCAAAGCATAAATCCATGATAGAGCTAAAAAAACCTCAATTAGCATCCCATATGGTAAATCTCCACCAATCTCACGCCCAAAGATCGGCAAAGTGAAACAGTAGACTATTAAAACATAGAGTGTAAGCTTTGGGTTGGTAAAATAAGCGATCTGGAGTAAAATTACAGCAGAAAGCATGATTATTATCAATGGTAAAATAATACCTTGATTAAATACTAAAAAACCAATTATGAGAGCCAGAGATATACCGAGGAATAGAAAAATGTTCCTTTTCGCATTGAAAGACAATTCATTAAGAAACCGCATCATAAAATATAGAACTTTAGTAGTTGAGTCAAAAACTTTATGAAATAGATTACGCTACTGATTTATCTTTGACTTTGTTTAGCACCCATCCCATAAACCCAGGATGTTCTTTTATGTAATTGATCGAATCAGCGTCGTCGTCATTTATTGCATTGCCATATTGAAATACTGCTATACTTCTATCTGTAAAATGTAACCATTCCTTCGCCTTATTGATTTCGTTCAGGCTGTTGATATCTATTATAATAAAATCAAACTCTTTGCGAAGGACATCAAATCCAATTTTTAAGTTTTGTGCGCTTTGGCTTTCCAGTAAAGACGAATGTCCGGATTTACTATTGAAAACAGTTATTAAATCTTCGGTCTGAACTTCTTTTTTGACGATGAAAGTTTCAAAGAATTCACTTGGAATCAACTTCTGTGATGAGTCTTTCACCATAGTCTCTTGTTCGCTGCTGATTAACAACACTTTTTTACCGGTCATCGCAAATGCATAAACTAAACTTGAGGAAAGGAATGATTTTCCTTCACCTGAATTTAGGCTAGTAATACCTAAAATCTGACTTTCGGTTTCAGTAAAATTTCTGTCGATCTCAAATCGGAGGGATCTCAGCAAATCTTTATAAATACTATAATCTACATTGGTGCCTTCATCTTTCCAAATAACTCTTGGATCTCTGTTTGTATCTCTGATTAAATTAAGTGATCCTATAACTGGAGCTCCTACAGCTTTTTTAAGACTGGAAACAGAATATATGGATCCGTCCATCATAAATAGCACTAGTAGGATAACAAAACATACCATGAAACTAGCCACAGCAGATAACCCAACATAAATAATAGCCTTTGATGGCTGTGCAGCCCCAGGTAATCCCGCTTGAGCAATTTGCAGTTTTAATCCGGTATTTTGCTCAGTCCGTCCCTGATTTGTACGGTCAAGAGCTGCCATATAATCTTTAGTGGCAATATCAGCATCCCTCTCATAATTTTGGATTCCAGCATCAAATGGAACCATTGTGCTGTATTTAGCCTTTAGGGAGGCTAGTTCTTTATCAATAGAAGAAATAGTATTTCTAATTTGACCTGTAGATATCTCCAAATTTACCTTTTGCTGGATTAGCCCCTGCTTTGCCACTTGTGGGTCAACTACATTATTATCTGAATTTTTGTAAGTCTGTACGTTTAAAGCATTTTGTAAAGAATCAATTCGGCGCTTGTCACCAGGTTTAAATCCACCATCGATGTATCTATCATTGGCAGATTTAAGTTGATTCTTGAGACTAATAATTAATGCATTATCAGCCACGGCATTACCTCCAGTAAAAGAGTCACTACCGCCTCTTAGTTTACTATTAATGGCATTTAACGCACCTTGATTTGCTTGAATATCTCGTATTGCCTGAGCTTTTCTTTCTTCATACTGTGTAATTTGAGCATATAGTGTTGCACCCTGCTCATTGACATTCAAAACGCCACTTTTCATTTTAAAGTCTTTCAAAGCAGCATTCTTAGAGTTCATATCCAGCTCTTTCTTCTTCAACAAAGAATCCAAAATCTGAATGGAATTACTTTGATTATTGAATACATCTGAACTATAATTATTGATAAATTCAGTAGCGAGGGTATTTACCAAAAAGGCAGATAATAAAGGATTTTCAGACACATAGTTGATATTGATAAAATCACTATTCTCCGATCTGAAAATTGCTAATTTTTTATTAATACTCCCATCATCATATCCCATCGATGCGACGATATCGTGTATTTTATATTTGCCTTGATTATCAAGAACTGTAAGGGGTGCTTTGGAACGAAGTTTATTTTTAAATATATTGATAACCTCCAGTCGATCCTCCTCTGATAGAGAATCAATTTTGGGGCTATATTTTTTGAATGTCTGTTTTGGATTTTCTAAATCATGAAGTATCAAATTATAAGAAAGTATATTCATAATCTTTCTCATCTTCAACTTCTCAATAATATTACTGAATTGCTGACTGATCTTAAAGAAATCAGTAGGTGCTTGCGTAGCTACCTGTTTAGACTGATCGACAAGGCCTGTTGCAATTTGAACTTCAGATTTGTATTCACTCGGAAGATTTTTAGACAAAAGATAAGTTATGGTAGCTGCAATCAAAGGCACCAATATCAGAACCCATAAGTATCTCTTGAAAATATTTAAAAATCTCTTAGTATCCATTGTATCTCTATTTATTATTATTTAAAATCAGTAATTTTTTTACCGATTATCTCCTCAAGCGCATCTTTTGCAACTAGGTAATTCACTTCCGTTTGTATTTTTTCTGAACTTGAATCAGATAATTCAACTCTTGCATTATTATATGCATCAAGAGGAATCTCTCCTTTTTCAAATCTTCTACGTGCATTTTCAGCAACACTTTTGTTATCCTGAGCTTTCTGAGTTCTTATTTTGAGTTCACTCAACATCTGAACATAAGTGTAATATCTCTTTTTCACCTCAGTAATAAGGGCAACTTCATAATCAGCACTCTGTAATTTAGCAACTTTGTACTCTGCCTTTGCTCTCTTAATTAAAAATGGCTTTTGTAGAAATGTCCCTAGATTGAAGTTTATTCCATACTGTATACCATTTACAATATAAGGATTAGCAGTAGCTCCCGGTGTAACCAAAGCGGTTTTATCATTTGGACGATAAAAATAATTCGCAGTAAATATATCCAGGTAAGAAATTGTAGCGGCAGTGACACCTGCTTTTGCTATCTCTTGCTGCGCATCAACAAGCTTTCTTTTTGGATAGTACTCTTTGGCAGACTGAATATACTGGTCAAGCAAACCGTAATTAATATCTCCAATAATCGATTCTTGTGCAGAACTTGCAAAACAAATTAAACAAGTCATTGCTGTTAGTAGAGAGAGTTTCTTCTTCATATTATATAATTATTTTTAAACTTTTTCTTTCTGAAATAATGCAGGAAACGTCTTCAACATGATATTAAGATCAAACCATATTGAATAATTTTTCGCATAAAAATTGTCAAGTTTTTTTCTTTCAGTATCGGACATTTCTCCTTTACCTCGTTTACTTATTTGCCACAAACCTGTCAAACCTGATGGACCTAGGAACCTCAGCGACCATTCATTTGAAGTGAGCATTTCCGCTTCATAAAGAGGTAAAGGCCTATTACCTACCAAAGACATATCACCTTTAAGAACGTTGATTAGTTGTGGTATTTCATCAATACTACTATTTCTTAGGAAATTACCCAACTTAGTAACTCTTGGATCATTCTTAATTTTCACAAAAGCATTCGAACCACTACCATCATCTGCATACTGATTTAGGGCGGAAAGATTCTGAAGTTCCTTATCCGCACCCGCTTTCATTGATCTAAATTTGTAAAAGTCAAATATTTTATACCCCGTTCCAACTCTCTTACTCTTATATATCACTGGCCCCTTAGAGTCCATTTTTATTAACAATGCGATAATAAGCAGAAAAGGCGAAGAGAACAATAAAATCCCACCAGATGAAATAATATCAAAAATACGCTTCGCCACCGGAATATTGTACTCTTCTCTTTCCTTCTTGATAACGGACAATTGTTCTATGTTCGGTTTAATAAGCTTAAATTTTATTAAGAAATTTAGTCTGTCCTTTAGATCTTCAACCGGATAAGGATAAAAATAAAGATCATGAACCTTAGCTTTTATTGCCCTTGATCTCAATGCCTGATTGGGAACACTACCTAACAAAACAATAATTAAACCACTTGTCAAAGTATTATTTTTTATCTTGTTTACTAACGAGAAGATCTTGTCATCATCACCATCCACCTGAATCATGATCACATCAGGAGTTGAGAATAAAGACAACGTGTTTAGATACGCTTCAAGCTTAGAAGAATCACCAACATGTACAATATTATATTCTTGCCCAAGTGATTGTGCAGTCTCTTCAAGAAGAGCAGTTCCTGAATAAACTAATCTTAAACCTCTGTAATTATGATCCATTTATTTATTTATAATATTTTGGTTCAAATTTAAAACTCTGGCTATTTCGGACTTCAAATTTTCTGGATTAAAAGGTTTTGGAAAATACGATTCCACTTTGAATGGCAAATTAACAACAATTTTATCAAGATCATCTGCTGCAGACAATATTATTACCGGTATTTCCCTGTAGAACCCACTTATTTTAATACTTTTCAGAAATGAAGAGCCATCAAAATGAGGCATATGCAAATCTAGAATAACAATGTCAGGAAAATTCCCGTCCTCAAGCCATAAATGAGCTCTATATCCACTATTTACCGCATGAATTTCATATTGCTTGGCAAGTATAAAATTGAGTAGTTTTAAAATACTAGGCTCATCATCGACGATCAGAATTTGCTTTTTATCAAAAGAGACGCTTTCCATTATTCGGGTAGATACATTAATTGTTGATAGTTAAACCAAAATCCCAACTCAATAGGATATCATCCCAAAGATATATCAATAAAAATACAATTTGCATATGATTTTTATAAATACGGATTTATCTTACTTTAAGATTTTAGAATTAACTAAAAGAATTAAATTTCAATGGATTAGAGGTTTCAATAGGCATAACTTCATGTTACATGGAATAGGGCCACTATTTTGATAGGTGAACTGAGAGTGTTTAAAGAATATTTTTATTAAATCTATAGTTTCTTTTCAAAAGCTTTTCATATAAAAGTCATATATAAAATATAGAAGGGGAATTTTATGACCTATATGTAGTATTTATACCACTAATCTATATTCCCATTAAAGGAAGCCAACCTAAGAAAAGAAAAAAAATTTCCGCATAACTGCATAAAGAAAAACATATAACAAGCGTATATACACTTTTGCGCTACGACGGCATAATATTGGAGCTATCAAAAAACTTAAAATGGCCAGAATATCTGCTTATCATCTATCCTTCGTATTGGTAATATTTTTATTTTGCTGCAGTTGTCACCAAGGCAGAAATAAAAAGAATACTAATCAAACTCTTGTTTCGGACAAAAATAGCGGGCACTATCTTTATTTAAGCGAAGGAACTCCAATCACTATAGTGAGAGTTGAGTGCACTGATTGCGCAGTAGAATATCGTGTAAATAGAAAATCAGTAATCAGGAACATTAAAGATGGCAATCTTGAAATGGGTGTTAAATTGCATAAGAAAAATAAATTGAGAGTAATACTTAAAGCAAAGACAGATCAGTATATAAGATCAGTTGTGATTGATCCGAATGGACAAGTTATATTCAATAAATTAGAAAAATACAATAAAAATAAAACTTACGAACGCCAATTCATAAGCGCTTATAAGATGGAGAAAGGAACAATACTAAAGAACTCCAGAATTTACGACATAATTAATTAAGACAAATATTTAACAAAAATTACGCTATATTGTTATCACAAATAACTACTTTAAATTTCGTAAAATAAAAATCAAAATTATACTTAACTTGAGCAGCAATTCTCAGTTATTATAACTTAGTGATCTCTGAACCGAAATACCTGATGTTTTGCTTTGGAACTCATTTACGAATTATTATAAGATAAAAGCATATATAGCTATAGGTAGACTTATGATTTTAAAAAACAAGACAATTGTCTTCTTAGGTAACACACGTTTTGATAGTGAAATAAAAGCTACTTCATTATTTATTGCCAGAAACTTAGCAAAGGAGAATAAGGTTTTTTTTATCGACTACCCATTCACTTTAAAAGATTATTTTAAATACACAAACTCTGATGGATCAAAGGAAAGGAAGGAAAAATTTTCGCTGTTTTCTGATGGTCTACTTGATACAGATCTGCCTAATTTGAAAATCGTAATTACCCCTCCAGTATTACCTATCAATTTTCTACCTGAAGGTTTATTTTTCAGATCAACACTTAAGATTAATGAGTTCTTTATCGCAAAGAGATTAAAAAAAATATTTAAAAATGAGGGAGTAAAAGATTTTATATACATCAACTCGTTTAATTTCCATTATCCAAATATTGCAAGTCTAATAAAGCCATCACTCACTATCTATCACTGCGTAGATCCAATGATCGTTCCGTATGACATGAAACATGGTATTCAATCTGAGGAGCAACTCGTGAAAAACAGCGATTTAGTGATTTGCACCAGCAAAGCTCTGTATAATGAAAAAAGGCACATCAATTCACATACATATTTTGTCCCTAATGCTACAGATTCAGATCATGGAGAAAAAACGTTAAATCCGGATCTACCAGTACATAACAAAATTAGGACTTTACCAAAACCTATTATTGGATATTTAGGTACAATTGAACGCCGTATTAATTACGACCTCATATTAGAAGTTGTTCGACTAAATCCAGACAAAACATTTGTATTTGCCGGACCTATTTCAGATAATTTTGTACCTCAATCTTTGTTGGATGAAAAAAATGCCCATTTTCTTGGATCTATCCCATATGAAGAAGTGCCACAAATGATTAAAAGTTTTGACGTTGCAATTATACCTTTTAAAAAAGACGAGGTAAGCGAAACTATATTCCCTATCAAACTTTTTGAATATCTGAGTGCAGGTAAACCTGTCGTTTTAACTGATTTTAATACGGATCTAAAAGAATTCACAATGGAAATTGTAGACTACTGCAGTGACGCCAAATCATTCTCAAACGCATTAAAAACTGCGCTTGAGAGCAATACTCCATCTAAAATAGAAGAACGAAGACAACTGGCAAAACTTAACACCTGGGAAAATCGCTCAGATCAGATTGCTGAGATCATTAGTTCTCATTTAAAATGATTGACTATATAATTTTTCACCTCTTCATCCGATTTTGCATGTAAAATTTTCGCACCAGAAAATTTCGGATATAGTGTCTGATAACAATTGAAATGATGTTCTGGTCCTTTTTTAGAAATAATCAGATTAATCCCACCAAAATAACTCGCCAATGTTGCAGTCCCTCCGTGTACAGAGATGAATCTGCTTGCATTTGCATAAACCATCAACTGCAAATGGTTGAAATTATTTGCATTAGCTTTATTTTCTTTATATAAATTCTCCATGAGAATTACTTCTGGATGATTTGATTCAAGCCATTCAAATTCATTCAAATCGTAAGTATCACTATTATCAGTTGTAATGTGCTCTGGTCGTGGTCGGTTATAAATAATGGTGTACTTATCTTTTAAAGTACTTATAATAAATTCAAGTGTTGGAATATCGTAATAACTTATAGGTGGCCCATCCCATTCCATATTATATCGATTCGCAATTATTAAAATTGGTTTGTCGTATGTATAGATATTATTTTGATACTGCTCTTTCAAAGGAACAGGCAACCACTTTTTCATATCATAATCCTGGCTGTACAGAATCCTTGGTACCTCAAAATTATAATTTCCCTCATTCGATCTCACAGTATAGTCCTCATGGTGTTCTGGTGAGAAAAAGTAAAGTTCTTTTGTAAATTTAGAAGAGTGTGTACTCTTTAATGTGCCATTCTTAAAGTGCCAATATGCAAAGGGTAAGGCAAACTGAAGCTCTGGCGCAAATTCGCCATTAAAAGAAATATTTTTATATTTCTTTTTGAATACATAATCGGATAGCAAAAATTTAGCTTGAGCCATTTCACAACTGTAAGTATCTCTGTAAAAGTACCTGAGACTTGGCGGAACGTTTGGATATCGAAGTCTTACATACAAACTAAAAAGTTTGTTTGTTAAAATTGAAGGCATATATTTTACTAAATAATTTACGTTATAAAATTGTACAAAATGCGTGGCAATATACCCAAAGAAGCTGATCTAACGAATACAATTGCGAAATATATCACTGTAACATAACCTTTCGGTAATGAATATAACTTCTCATTGACTTTTTTGAGCATTTTAATTTGCCTCTACAAAAATAGGAGTCTCTGTGAGAGTTATGTCTAACTTGCCATTCGTAGTTGGGATAATTTTGGAAGTCATATTATCTGCTCCGGCGACCAACATATACACTTTACCGTTCTTAGCTGTTCCAAGATCAAGAGTATACTGGGCTGTTCTTCCCTTTTGATCAGGCACATAAAGCACGTAGATCTTTCTATCTTTTAAGCTATAAATGTCGACTATGGGATCAGTGCTAATGTTTTTATTGAAACTGAACTCTCCAATTAGCTTTTTAGTCTGAACAAAATAGTCAGCCACAGGCCTTCTAACGTGTCCTACCGCAAATCCGGAAGAAGAGTATTGAATAGTACTGTTAATATCAACATCATCTAGCATGTAGAAAAAAGTCTTATTAAGACCATGTCTTCCATACAATAATGCAGATCGCAACATCCAGTCCGCCTGCGTAAGAATTGCAGCTTTATCACCAATTTTAATCGCGCGCTGATTACTAGCAGAATTTAAATCATATCCTGCTTCTGTCATCCAAATCTCAGCTGAGTTAGCGCTCTTTTTTGACATTGCAACGTATTCATCGGCCTTTTTAGCCGCCTCACTAAATTCTGGTGCAATTCCAGTAGTTCCGTTATTACTGTAATAATGATAATTGATTATATCAAAACATAAATTAACACTGCCATCAGCTTTGTAACCTCTATTCTTCTTACACCATTCAATCATTTTTACTACAAAATCCATCGTTGAAACAGATAGACCTCCCATTACAACTTTCATGGAAGGATCAGCTGTTTTCACACCAACATTATTGCCCAGCTTTCCCATATTCCCATCATAAAAAGCCGACATATTTGCAGCATACTCTTCAGCATTCTGTTCAGCTTTTGGACCTTTCCAATTTTTATCTGGTTCATTATTACACTCAATATAATTAATATAACCAAGACCAATTTTCACTTGGTTAACAGGGTCAGCAGGCCAGCGCTTGTTTGGATTTACCGTAACTAATTTGGGATCAACATTTGTGTTGTGCCCATACCGTGCAGCAAATTGAAACCCAGCCTTAGCTTGTTTGATATAAGATGCCGGGTCTGTCCTTGATAAGCCATAGGGGGCAGGAACATTTTCTGCGTCCCGCTGATCACCAGGGTAAGTCGAGACCAACCATGGTGGGCTATTTTTCAAACACGCGAGTATCTCTATACCATCTGTTTTACATCTTTCGTATATCAAATCGTAGTTCCATCCTCCAGAATGCACTGGATTATAAGTATACTGACCTTCATTAGATTCAATTTTTTCCCAATCCATATAATGCCTGAACCCTCCAAAAGAATTGATAACATTCATTCTACCAGCAGAAATAACGGAATTATCAGCATCGAAAAAATCCCATTCAAAACCATTAATACCTAATTGATTTTTAAAGGTGATATTATTTGAAGGCAGAGCAGAGTTATCAATTTCAATTGAAGTCTCCACTTGATCTGACTGCTGACCTTTAGAACAACTACTTGCAATGACGATCAACCCGAAAATGATGAGTTTAATTTTCATAAATGAGAAAGTTAAAAAACTAATTTTTATATTATATTTTATGATAGAAACTATGCTCTACAGCTTTGATAAATTTGCTTTCCACACCGCGGTGTAAGGATGTAACCATCCCTTTTCCTGTAAATACCAAAAAAGCCCTTCCTCTACTCTAAATGTAAACCATCCACGAAGTATATTTGTAGCATGCACTGTAGGATAGTTTTTTCGATAACTAAAGTACGTACTCAATGTAACATTGGTTTTACCATCTTTGGTAACAGTTTCAATAGTGCAAGGATCAAACGCGACTATATACCTAAAATCTTTATTTAGCACATAATCCCATTTATTCCATTCAATTTGACCTTTCTGTCGAGTCTTAACAGCTCTCATAATAGTAGGCGAATTGAGTATGGAATTACTGTAAAAGGTTCTTTTTTTTTCTTGCACAGGAAATAGCAGATAAAAATTCTCCTTACTAGCTTCTGGAAATGGTATGGCATCAAAAGACATAATCATTATTATACAACCATAAACACCTAGTTTCTCTTTCGTTGATAATTCAATATTGCTATTTATACGCTTTTGAAGTTCCTCACCACGAAGGTTATATTGCCTGAGATTAAATGGTACGGACACTACAAAAATAAAAAATCCTAGAAGCAAAAATTTCATTGCACCGGCTTTCCTTCTCCTGAGTAGATAGATTACAATTGAAGATACAAATGCAATTATAAGTACAGAGCTAACATATAAAGAGTAGCAGTAGCTCCATAACATTAAAAATAGATATAAAACTACAAACAAGGCTGCAAAAAAATAGATCAGGAATGCAAGAAACTTATGTAGTAAAGGTTTATGGTCCATTAGCAATATTTAAGCAGAATAAAATCAAATGTATAAAAATACGTAAGACTAACTATCTAATAATCATTAAAAAATATTAACATTGCTGTTTATTTGCATAAATTCTTCAAATCTGAATTTGTCTTTTAAATACTACGATAGAACAACATTTTATAAATTACACAACATGAAACAATTATTTCTTCTGTTCACTTTTTTTACTGCATTTCCTGCTCTTCTATTAGCTCAGCAGGATACGCTTTCTTACAATGTCGCAATTCCAAAGCCTGCAGTAATTAAACTTAATAAGACCCCTGAAGCGCTTGGTATCTCAGAAAAAGTACAGAAAAGAAATAGCACTCTTAATAATCTTCCAACCAATATTGCTTTATTTGCCGTTGATAGACGTAGTACAGATATTCAAGGTAACTCCGATGTAATCATGATTATATCTATTGACCCGGTAACGAAGAAAATTAAAATGTCTTCCCTTTTAAGGGATACTTATGTAAATATAGAGAGTCAGGGGAAAGACAAATTAAATGCAGCTTTTGCTACAGGAGGTCCACAACTGGCTATCAAGACTATCAATCAGAATTTTGAATTAGATATTAAAGATTATATAAATGTTGATTTTTTTAGTGCAGCCAAGATTGTTGATGCACTAGGTGGTGTAAATATTAATGTTAAAGCTGCAGAACTACCCATCCTGAATAATTATCTCTATGAAATCTCCTTGATAGAAAAGATACCCTCAATACCACTTACCTCCGCAGGTCTACAAAAGTTAAATGGAAAACAAACCGTTGCTTACACCAGAATAAGAGCTGTGGGAAGAGGAGACTATGAACGAACTGAAAGACAAAGGACAGTGTTGGTGTCCTTGTTCAGTAAAATGCAGGGTGCAGGACCAGATATATTCCCCGTCTTCATGAATGAAATCCTGCCTAACCTTGAAACAAGCATGTCTAGCATGACATTATTTACTATTGGGAGCAACATCCTCAATTCAAAAACTAAAGTAATAGAACAAGCAAGATTCCCTTTGGACTCGGCAAGCAAGGGAGAAAGAATTAACAACATCTGGTATCTTAATACCGACCTGAAAGCAACCAGTGCATCAATTTATAATTTTATCTATAAAAATATCCAACCGGGCAAATAATATATGAACTGGCTGGGTCTAAAATTTTTTCCCAGCCAATTCTGCTACTTTGCAGACCGTACCTGCAGTTAGTGCAAATGCATAATGAACAGCTGCTTTGATCTTACTTTCATCTTTTTTAAGGTCATACATATCTTCTCTCCACGACTGATAATTATAACTGTTCAGCTGATCATAGATTAATGATATATTCTGCCCAAATGCCATCGTAGTATGCAACACTCCATTAGGTATAAAGATAGTTTCTCCTGGTTGTAACACCACATCATACGCTTTTGCACCCTTGAATGCAGGAAATTTCTCTAAATCAGGATTATGAATATCTACTGGTGACAAAAACTTCTCATATCCCCTCTTACCTATGTAAAAATTCTCATCCTGATCCCCTGGATAAACTATGAATCTTTTCTCGCCATAAAGCTGCGTAATCCATGCATTAGTATGATAAAAATCTTTATGCAGACTATATTGATTACCGTCGCCACCAATAAATAAATGCACGTTATTACCATATTTACCATAAGGCATTACCTTGGAACGGAACCAGTTTGGCTGTGAGTAATTCATATGAATAGGATCGAACATTTCCATTAGTTCCGGAATCTGTTGCGGAATTTCAAAAAGAATTGGATAAGGAGCAGGATTTTCCGCATTACTCTTAGCTGTAAGGTCCAAAATCTCAGTCATCTTATATTTTTGCCCTTGAAAGGTCGTCTCATGCTGTCCAAAGTTTTCTCTGAAATAATCGGGAGTAAACATCTTGTTTGATTTCCAGGCGGCTGAAGCATTCTTAAATACCAGAGGCGTCCCTGTTTTCACATATTGCTCAATGAAATCCTGATAAGAGATGTTGTCTTTCTTTTCGACGGTACCGAATATTTCCATACTTTTTGTGGAGTGTTAACGTGTTCAATAAATAACAACTCAAAATAAAGGCCAAATGCCGATTTTAACAAATGCAGGTAACAACACTTATAAATTGTTGTTTGCAAACTAAGAACTAATATACAACTATTTTAAAATGATACTATTATTCCACAATTGCAGGATCGTATTACCCAATTACTGCTGAAACCAATATCCATTTTAATTTGTAATTCAGTAAACGGAGTATGAAATATAGTAAAAACCATATCAAAGCTTTTTCCTCTCTGCTTTTTATGCTGGTTTTTCAATCCTAAGGTAGACAGAATCGGTCTCATCACAAATCTTGCGAGTGGTGCAGCAACGGCTGGGATTGATTTCCCTCGGGCAGTCCGTGCTTTCACACTAGGACTTGGTGTCTAATCGGTTTTACAGGATATCAATTTTTTACAAGCCGGAGCTCACATGGAGCTCCGGCTTTGTAATGAGAATATTTTATAGACTAAGGGATCGTAAATTATCTTGACAGGACTCTGGGTTGATACTATAACTGGTATAGATGCAGTTTGTACGAAGCTATAGTGTACAAACAGAGAAGTAATAGAATGGAGATATTTTTAAGGCGGTTATAAGAGGTTTGATAGGGGGTTGATAGGCGGTTGTAGGCGTTAAACCCTTCTCAATGTTTAATCAGCTATATATCAACACATTGTAACAATTTTGTTGTTTACTACTTTCCTCTACTCACCCTCTTGTTTCTTTCAGTATCTCTTCCTATCTTGCTCATAACCAACCCAGAACCCTGTAACTTACCAAACAGCATCATGGCAAAACATCCTTATGGAGTCCTTGGCCCCTTTATCGGCAGATTAGGCCCTACAGTAGGTTATATGCTCGGCGATATCAATGTCAGCCGCACCATTGGTAAATACCATGGTCCCAGAACACCCAAACAATTTGCGAATGAAACCAGAATGGCACTGGTTTCTTCCTTGTCAGGTATCCTGGAAGAGTTCCTGAACTTTGGCCTGAGGGCTGTTTCGGGCATCGGTAAGCAGGATCCGCGTAACCACTTCATCAAACTCAATAAACAAAAAGCCGTAAAAGGGGAATATCCGCAGCTGGAAACAGATTTCGGCAAACTGATCGTGGCTGACGGAAACATCCCTGCACCGAAAAATGGTCAGGCGCTATTGACCGGAAACCGTCTTAAGGTAAGCTGGAAAGCCGATATGGCAGCTGAGGGCACCAATGAAAGAGATCAGGTGATGATCCTGGCCTATTTCCCTTCGGTGAAAAAAGCAGTGACGCTGGCCAGTGGTGCCCGCAGGTCCGCAGAAACGGAAAGCATCAATTTACCTGAATTTGAACTGGAAACAGCAGTGGAAGTCTATATGGCCTTTGTCGCGGATAACCGCCTGGATGCCTCTCCAAGTGTATATTTAGGGCAATTACTCCTCAATGAGGGTGTGCGCGAACTTGAAGAAGGTTTTAAATTTGCCAGTGAGGCCGTCAATAAGGAAACGGGCGAAATTTATTATGATCCGGCCTATCAATATGTACATGTTCCGGCAGAATATGACGACAAAAAGCCTGAACAGGTGCATAAAGTAAAGAAACTTTCACCAATGCTCAGGGTATTCAAGAACCAGATCAATATCGGTTATCCGGAGGGTGGCAAATTAACGCAGATGAATAAGGCCATGAGCTATAATCTTCTCCACGCAATCAAAGGAGAAGCCCCTCGTTATCATATTGACTTCCCTAAACTGAAATTAAGCTGGGGAAAAAGGGAAACCGCCTGGTCCACCAAAATGGTGCTGAATAAAGGAAACAAGCTGCAGGTGAAATGGGCTGTGCCCGAAACCGCCAATATGAAACTGATCGGCGATGACATTGCCTGCGTTATGGTGTACAACCAATCCAGGAAACGTGCTGTTGCTCAATCCTATATGGTCACCAGAAAAGATCTTTCCTGTGAACTGACCTTGCGGGGTGTAAAACCGGGAGACGACATTCATGCATGGATCTTCTTTTACACCCCGGATAAATCACAGGCATCCAATACAGATTACCTGGGCAGCCTGACCATACCAAAAAAATAGTTTCTATAGTTACACCGAAATTAAATTTCCGGTGTAGCTATAGAAACTTACTATCAAAATCGAAATATGCAAACATAGAAATCTTTACCCCAATTGAGGAACCCCATACACAATGTGGATTAGATCTAAGTTCAATACATAAGCTAAATAGCCCTTTGACACATGATTTATGTGACATTTTTAGCTTAAAAATATTTAGGCATAGTAATGGTCTATACTAAGTATATATAAACTATATACTTATGAAAACGTCTCCTCAATACTATAGCCCTTTTAGTGCAAGCGCCAGAAAATGGATGATCACAATTGGAACACTTGCATTTGTTGCTACATTGGCTTATGCTTTAAGCACTGGTGTAGTTTCTTATTTAAACTACTAATTCGCGTTTTTCTTTTTAGCGACTACCTTTTTTTTAAAGGTTTAGTCAATTTAAAACAGAAGGCCCGGTTTTAGCTGCTTTTAGCTTCGGGATAAGAGGGTATAAAAAAACCGCAAGCCTTTCGGATTGCGGTTCTGAGAGTTTATTTAGTATTTTAATTTTGAAACTACAGTGATACTTCCGCCTTTAACTTCAAGACCTTTTGTAGCCACACCTGTTGTACCGTTAATCGAGTAAACCCAATTTCCATCTGGTGTATTTATACCGATGAAGATAGCAGTTGCATCATCATTGGTAACATTATATCTGTTTACTGTTGTACTGTTGATAACAGCCGGCTGACCTGTAACCCATGTAAATGTCTGCGCATAAACATCGACTACAGCCAATTTCGGTGCTCCGGAAGCCAGGCCAATGTTACCGTACATCTGTACCAATACTTTTCCGTTACCGATATAAGCACTTGACGATAGTTTATAACCTCCTGATTTTGTCTGAAGATTGAAAAAGTAATTCTGATCAAATTCTATAGCACCCTTGTTAATTCTGATTACTGCAGACGGTTTAGTGGATACAGCTGCACCGTTGCTCGTAGCAATTGCGCCAGAGAAACCATAAGCGTCACCTTTTTCATCCTGGAATAATCCATTAGTGAAATAAGCCCCCAGGTAACTGGTACGACCATCTCTGATGATTTTTTCCAGTTTCAATGCAGGATAACTGTATACCGCTACCCATGTACTATCTGGAAATTGTGTACCAAAGTTATCTACGCCATCTCCTTTAATACTCATGTAAGGCATAAATACTTTATCACCTACTTGTGTAGCCCAGGTAAAGTGTGCACGCTCACCTTTAGTCGTCAATAGTTTCGTATCCTGTTGTGCTTCACCTACAATAAGTGATTGCGCAGCGTCGATACGATACATATAAGAAATAGATGCACCACTTCTTGGAACTTTAATGGTTACAACGTCTTTATCTACCGGAGCAAATACCTGTACAGTCTCTGCCTGGAAATTTGATGTTTTAATGAGTTTACCTTCAGCATTTAGCGCGTAGGAAGTAACAGCTCCGGGATTTCCCTGTCCATATAACAAGCTGAAAAATTTGTTTTGTGACGTTACATAATAACGGTAAGAACCATCTTGTTCTAAGCCATTTCCCACTGTAGTGATACTACCTGTAGTGAGATTGTCTGTAGTAAGCAGGTAATCGGCGATACCTGTGGCACCTGTAGTAGCAGTGATAATATATTTTGTGCTACGGGTATCTAAAGAAGCCTCACCATTTGGTGAATCTGAATCTTTACTGCATGAGCTCAATGCAACCGCACAAATTGCGGCAAAAAGGAAGTTTTTGTACTGTTTATTCATGATCTGATAACTTATTATTGATGTATTATTTGCTTTATGAATTGATTATTGATTGGCTTTATTAAAGAAGTAACGAAGTTTGACGTAAAAAGCACGGCTGGGCTTCTGCAGGGAGAAGTTATCGTATAAGCGGTTATCAAGTAGATTTTTACACTCCAGTGCGATATTATACTTACCATCTGCCATAGTGTAAGTAGCATTAACTTCGTGGTTAAACTGTGTAGGGATGTTCAGTTTACCATCAGCGGCACCCTGACTTGGCCAGGCCAGGTAATATTCTCCTACATACAGCAGGTTGTATCCTAATGAAAGGTTATTTCCTTTTTTCATGAAATCATTGAAGAAATAAGAAGCATCTGCATTACCGAACAGAAAAGGCATATTAGGAATTCTGTCTTTATAGAAGTAAGACACATAATTCTGATTGGGTTCATACATGGTATAATTGCGAAGATTCTGATAGGTTAGATTCACCCCTGCTGTAAAACTTCGCTTGTAAGAGTATCTGATCTCGCCGTCGATACCTGCATTGCGCACACTTCCCTGGTTCACATTTCTCGTCATTGTCTGATTCAGGTTAAGCTCAGGCCTGATAAAATCAACTGCCTGGCGATACAATAGATTCATATCAAATGATAGTGCATGTACTTTGCTGAAGCTGGTCTGATAACTAAAACCAAGATTGATATTGTCACTGCTTTCAGGTTTTAATGTCCTGTTTCCTTCAATTGCATCATTTACATTCCCAAATATTTCTTCCGGCGAAGGCAGCCTGTAGCTTTTTTCGTAGGAAGCTTTAACTTGCAGATTACGCATGATGTAATAACTGCTGGCTGCACCATAACCCACTTTTGATCTGCCGTCTGTATAATTCTCATAGGCAACATCGCCATACTCGCCGGTAGGGTTAAAACTTCTGACATAGGTGGTATTCAGATGGTAATGTTTAACAAATAAAGATGTACTCCATTTTTCGTTATAATCGAACTTATAACCTGCGCCTACGATATTTTTCACAGTCTTTTTGGGCTGCGCATAGGTTACCGAATTCGGCTGCAGTTCGTCGGACTCCTTACGGTCAAATGTATTATAGGTATTGTTCAGCAAAAATGAATGTTTATTATTCAATGCATAACTGGCTTTTGCAGTGGCCAGGCCATTGTTGTTTTTAAACTTAAGAAGGGAGCGGTTACGTTCTCCGCGAGGCCCTGCTAACTGTCTTGGCTGACCAAGCCAGTTATAAATCCTGCTGGCCGTATCGATATTCTGCTCTTCGCCAAAATTAAAGTTCCCTGTTACACTAACATTCAAACCTTTGGTGAATAAATCATTTTTCTGGTATTTGACCGTCGGCATTAATATGTTTCCTCTGCGACGCATCTCGCCGAAAACGCTTACCATTCTTGCTCCAGTCTGTATGTCTGCCTTATTCTGTCCGGCAGTAAGTCCAAACAATAATTTATCTGCCCATTTTTTCCCTGTTACACCAATGTTCAGGATTGCAGTTTCATTATGATATTTATCATGAAATCTCCTCACGCGGGCTTTAGGATAATAAAAACCAGTTTGGAGATCTGCCGTTTCCACATTCACCCAATAATTATTATCTGAGTAATTCTGAAAAGCATTCAACTGTACGGTGAATCCGTTTTTTCCTACATAACCCGCATTTAATGTGCTGCGATGGGTGTTGAACGAGCCGAATGAATAAGACGCATCGACATATGTTCTAGGGCTGTTATTGGTTACAATATTGATCGCACCACCCAAAGCATCTCCACCAAGCCAGATGGGCACAACACCTTTATAAACTTCAACGCGTTCGGCCAGGTTAACGGGAATATTATTGATCTGAAAGGAAGAACCAAAATTATCCATAGGCACGCCATCGAGAAAGAATTTCACCTGGTTACCAGTAAATCCGTTCAGAGACAAATCTGCACGGGAACCTACACCGCCAGCTTCACGTACACGCACACCGGAAACCCTGTCCAGCGCATGAGAAAGATCCAATGTAGAGTTATGCAGCTTTTTAGCATCTATAGAGGTTACATTATAGGCTTGTTTGTTGATCTTCTGATTTTCCGTACGCCCCATTACGGTAATGTTTTCAAGTTCGTTTACAGTACTCTCCATTTTAAATGGAATCGAAAGGTCCTTATCTCCTTTAACGTCGACTTGTTTTTTGATAGTAGTATAACCAACTAATGAAATGATCAGGTTATATTTTCCGGCAGAAATACCTCTGAGTTGGTATTTCCCCTGCTGGTCTGTGACAGCGTTGATACGGGTATTTTCCAAACGGACTGAAGCATGTGGAATAACTTCTCCTGATTTTTCTTTGACATCGCCTGATATGGTAACCGTTTGATTCTGCTGGGCAAAAGAGATGATGGATAACAATAAGAACAGACTGCTGAGTAAATATTTTTTGATAGGCATTATACTAATTAGACTAATTATAAATAACTTTGGTGCGAAAGTAGGGTCTATGTGCGGATTAGATTAGGGAAAAAGGGATTATTATTTTGTAAAAACGGATTATTTTGAAAGTCGAATCAAAACTTTTAGGGCACGGGGAATGGCTGGTGAAAAAAGAGGTGGAAGATCAGTATGATCAGCAAAGCCTCATTACTGAAGAATTATTCACGGTCAGGGGCAATTGCCTGGAAATCATTAAAAGCAGGATATTGAGTACCAGTGGTTTCATTTTAATAGATACCCAGTTGTTTTTTTGCAAAAGCGGAAACGGATGTGTTTGAGATTAGGGGCGACTGTATAGTGATGAGTTTCATGTATGGCAGCGATGTAGAGCTGAGTGTAGAGTCGATGGATAATCCTGAATTTACAAAGCCCAACCGACATAATATGTGGTATGCCCCAAATTATACCGGTACTTATATTATGCCTGCCTATAAACAGACAAATTACTTATGTGCGGTGATGTCAAAAGATTTCTACCACACCCTCATCAGTATAGGTCCCCAATTGCACCGCGATTTTTCGACCAGTATTGAGAAGGGAATTCCCTCCTACTTATCTGCGAGTTATCTCCCATTAACACCTGATATACAATGGGTGATCCGGGAGATCAGAAACTGTAAACAATCTGGTCTTTTTAAACGGATTTATATGGAGACCAAAATCAGGGAGCTGCTCTTGCTGCAAATCGAAATACTAATGGAGCAGAAGGCAGAACCGGAAATGCTGATGGATAGCCCGGACTTTAACAAATTGCAGCAGGCCAAGGAAATCCTGGATAGTAATTTTACGCATGCACCTACTTTACCTGAGTTATCGAGAAAGATCTCTCTGAATGAGTTCAAACTCAAAAAAGGATTTAAAGCCTGTTTCGGTGATACGGTAAAGAGTTATATCATTAAACTGCGGATGGAAAGGGCAAAAGAATTGTTCAGGTCACACACTACCCCGGTAAGTGAAGTCGCCTACGAATGCGGCTACAAAGATGTTTCGCATTTTTCTGCTGCTTTTAAGCGTTTTTACGGTCTGTCTCCTCAGAAATTCAAGATGCAGGGAAATATGGTACTTGGCCTGTTTTATTCTTTACTCCTGATTTGATTTTTACACTGAAGCAATTTTCATTTTGGTAACCACAATTCGATTTTATGGGATTAATTTAGCTCATGAAAGAAAATACGAAAATCAGGAAAGAGTTAAGAAGAAAATTAACTGTATAGTTCCTGCATTTCAGACTGGAAATAACTGCTTCGCCTGGTAGTGCCTGTATCTTTTTTGGTAACCTTCTGATCAGTATTCCTCAAAGTCTTTTGCTGATATACTTCAAAGTGTTTTTTCAGTTCATTCTTCTTTTTCCATTTCAGGAAATCGAAACTATATTCCCGGCATTCATGAACGATTGCTTTGAGCTGAGTGGCAGGGATTTTTTTGAGGATACTTTCAGGGTGAACACCGCAGCGGTACAAAACCTCATTTTTGATGATGTTCCCTACTCCGCTAAAAATATGCTGATCAAGCAAAACATCGCAAATCTTTTTATCTCCCAGATCTTTCAACTTCATTAAGGCTTTTTTTTCATCCCATTCATCACTCATTACATCAGCGCTGAAATCATACAGTTCGTCGAGCGACTGATCCAAACGTTCTATGGTGCAAACATAAAAATAGACACTGTCGTCGTTAAAATGTAGCGCAAGCTTTGGATTCACCTTTTTGGGCTCGTGGAACTGATAACTACCAAAGAGCCCAAAGTGAATCCGTATAGTGAAATCGCTGAAGCAAATAAAAAAATGCTTGCCCCAGGATTTGAAATCAACAATCTTTTTATGCTCCAATGCCTCCATGTCTATGTCAGCATAGCCGGAAGCTTCGGCAACAATCTTATGTTTTAAATAAGAGATCTTTTCCTTTAAAATAACAATCGATGGTCCTTCGGGCATAATCCTTTTTTGAATGCTGAACGGTTATAAGCTGCAAAACACTTAAAATGTTTGACCTGATTGTTTTTTACCCAACCCGATGCTACTTTCATTTTGATAACCACCATTCGATTTTATGGAATTAATTTGACTCATGATGGTAAAAAGCTAACTCTTCTTTACATGATGTAGAACTTCTCCCTGTACTCACTCGGCGTCATGCCGACAGCCTTTCTAAACACTTTTCTAAAAGCCTTGGGATCATTATAGCCAGACTTAAATATTACCTCTGCCATCTGCTCGCTTGTTTGCTCAAGCATTTTCTTGGCTGCAGCAATGCGCGTCTGCTGTAGATATTCTATAGGGGTAATTCCGGTTACCATTTTAAACCTCCGCAGAATATTTCTTCTGCTCGCCGGAATATCTTTGATCATCTCCTCAATAGTGCCGGTATTGTGGTAAGCGGTTTCTATCTTATGCTGAGCCATTGCCACCAGGTCGTCATTGTGTTTCTGAGAAATCTGGAAGGTGCTGAAGTAAGATTGATTATGTCTGTCCATGTCTATCGCGAAAACTTTGGCCACCCTTACTGTTACTTCCCTGCCACAGTGCAACTGGATCAAATGCAACATCAGGTGAAAGCTGGAAGTAGCTCCCCCACTGGTATACAATCGGCCATCTTGTGTGACTGTTTTTTCGGATTGCAGATTCACGTTAGGGAAAGCCGCAGCAAAAGCCGGACAGGCATCAACATGCGTGGTAGCTAACTTGCCTTCAAGCAGGCCTGTGGCTGCCAGTAAAAAAGCACCGGTACAGAAACTGGCCAGCTCTGCTCCTGCGGCAAACTGCTGACTGAGCCATTTAACAGCGGGACCATTGTCTCTTAAAGCCTCACTAATATCTTCACCTACAAATGAAGGAATGAGTATCAGATCCTGAACAGACTCATCTGTAATAGGGATAAGCTGATGGTTATTGAATACTGTATCGCGTGTATATCGGTTTTCACCCTCGTCATAGAAGAGACTGATCGAAAAAGGTACAGATTCACCATCTGCTGCATAAAATCTGTTTACCGTTTCAAAAACGTCGAGTATAGCGGCAACACTTAATAGCCTGTAATGATTGCTTAACAGGAGTCCTAGTTTTATCATATTTGGTTAGAATAAATACTAATATAAGTTTTTTGAACAAATTCCATTAACTCGAATTTACTACATTTGCGCAAAAAATAGATAATTTATGATAGCTCACCACGTTTTATTCTGGCTGAAAGCCGATACTACAGCAGATCAAAAAATTGCCTTCAGAAAAGGTCTTGAATCTCTGGAAAAAGTAGAATCTGTTAAAAATATCCATGTTGGTACACCTGCGGCTATTGAACGCTCGGTAGTAGACACCACTTATAGCTTCTCTCTTATGGTATTTTTCGAAGACCTTGCAGGTCACGATGTTTACCAGACACATGCCGTACATCTTGCATTTTTAGATCAATTCCGCAGCTTGTTTGAAAAAGTAATCATTTACGACGCTGATTAAAAAGTAAAGTGTTGCCAGAAAGAGATCAGCTTTGCACTAAAAGCTTAAATTCATGCGACAAAACCGACTGTTGTGAACGGCTGATATTTGGAATATCAGCCGTTCACAATTTCAATGCCCCGTCATATCAAGGATCAGGAGAATGACTAAAAACGATGATCCGGATCTTCTTGCAATACGGAAAGGATATTATCTGAAGGATCTTTAAACCACGCAATTTCTGGTCCGCCGCCATGAAACACACCTTCATCATCTGTTTCAAAGCCTTCCTCTCTATAGATAATAAACTCTATTCCTTTATTCCTCAACTCCTGCATAACAGCTTTCAAATCTTTCACAGGAAAATTCAGCACAGTATAAGTTGCGGGTATATGATTTTCCTTCCCATACACGAGAACATTGCCCCCGCCAGCAAGATTCAAAATCAACTGTCCCATTGTTTCAGAAACCGCCAGCCCTAATGTCTGACTATAAAACTCTTTTGCAATTGCTACGTCTTTCACGGAAAAACCACTGAATGCTTCAACTTCTTTAAACATAATGTTATAATTTATAGTAAAATAAACTCAAGATGGAGCGTCCGCAGACAAACATAAGCCTAACAATCGAAATACGCGGGGGTCGGAGTGGTCAATTTTAGGGGCCGAACACGACAGTTCATACTCACGGCGACTACACAACCTATTGGTGAAAGTTATGCCTGGCAGGTAAAGGCCTGGCTGAATACTTTCTAATTTAAAGGACCTTTACTCACCTCTTTCCCTGCTTTATAAACCGCCTGTATTTTACGGGTCTTCCTGATATCCTGTAATGGATTGTCACTTAGAATGATAAAATCGGCAATTTTTCCTTTTTCCAGTGTACCATATTTCCGATCTGTTTTGAGTAGCTGCGCACCGTTTTTAGTGGCGAGCCCGATAGCCTGCAATGGTGTTAAACCTGCCTGCACCATCAATTCCATCTCCAGGTGTTCAGAGAAACCTTGTGCACGTAATGGCATAGCACCAGAATCGGTCCCCATAGCAACAAACACACCCGCATCGTATAACTTTTTCAAATTCTTTAATGCCGTCTGGAAAGCAGCCGCATTTTTCGCATAAGCAGGTGAGTTCTTCAGCTCATTCTGATATTTTGCTGAAGTGATCATTTCATAAACTCCCGGTTCGAGTGACTTCCTGAAAAAATCAACATCAATCCATTCTGGTTTACGTGCATAGATGTAGGCAAACTCATCCAGTGATAAGGTAGGGATGTAAGCTACCTTTTTAGCTTTCATCTGTGCAATCAGCTGATCGTCAATCACACTATCGCGAATACTGTGTCCAATGACATCTATTCCATCTGCCACCAGTTTGCGCGCATCAGACAGGTAATAAGCATGTGCGACTACGCGTAAATTCTGTTTGTGTGCAGCTGCTATGATACTTTTATAAATCGACGGATTCATCTTTTTGAACTTTCCTCCAAAATCATCAATCCACATCTTTACGAATGTTGGTTTCAGCAGGGCGAGACTGTCGATCTGTGCTTTTGCCTGCGTGCCGTTTGCCGGACGATATACATTGTCCATCGCCATGGGTAGCGGGGGTGCTCCTTGTGGCACACCAAATCCATATCCTGCAGAGTATAACCTTGCACCCGGCAATAAACCATTCATCGAAGAATCACGTAAACCGCCGCTAAAGATAATTGGTCGGTCGGTACCCATTGCGACCACCGTTAAAACGCCATAATCCTGGTATTGCTTTAACTGGCGTATTACGTTTTCTCGTGTATAATTAGCAGGAATGGTAGTTGTTCCTTTGAGGGTACCCACATGTACATGCGTACTGATGAGTGCAGGCATAATCGTTTTGCCACTCAGGTTAATGACGGTTAATCCGGCTGTATCCAGATTTTTGCCTATTGCAGTGATGGTATCTGCCTGTACCAAAAAATCTGTATGCTCCTGCGGAGTTCCACTGTTACCATCTATCAGCGTAACGTCTTTAAATAAAATACCTTTGCCGGCTATTTCCGACTTATTTCCGCAGGAAGCGAAAAATAATGCAGTAATGCCGATTGTAAAGAATGCAGTGATTTTATTGTTCATTATAATGTTTATATAATGAACGTACAGACTTGTTTTTTTGTTTCAGCGAGGGTTAAAAGGAGAAAGAGATTGCTGATTTGATGAGTTCCTTTTTACGAAAGAAATTAATAAACTGAGGATGAACATAGCTGATACACCCACAGCTAAATATTAGAATAATTTGGAGATATTATCATTATATTTCTGGGTTCTCCAGGAAAGATGCGGGTATAATTATATCCTGCAATCCAGTATTTCTGGTTGAGCAGGTTATTGACGTTCACTGATAACCTGATATTATTGAAGGTATAGTATGCGGCCATATCTATCGTCCCAAATGAAGGCAGTTGAAGGGTGCTTTTGCATACCTATTTCTGCAGCAAGCCCTTCTTTAACCGTAATCTGATCCTGCAGGTGATTTCGTATGGGCCCTTCCTTAAATTGACTTATTACAGACTCTGTAAAATAAATGTAAACAAACCCCAGGTAATCTATCATGAAATTATATTAATGCTAATTTACAAGAAAAACATCTATGAATATTAAATCGACTTCCTTAAAGCTGATTCTTTTTATTTTTACTATTGCACTAAGCTTAAACAATGCAAATGGTCAGGCAAAAAATGCGCTAGGATTTGGTCCCGCTTTAAATGTTAGCGGGGAAGGTATGGGTATCGGCGCAAGACTGCAGGGAGAGATAAAAATCAATAGAAAGATAGCCATAGTACCGGCAATCGGATTGGAAACTCCTTATCTTGCATATGCCGGTATTTTCGGCAAATATTACTTTCAGCCCCGTTTTTATGGCATGCTTGGTATGCTGGCCAATGTGGCCTCCCTTGATACGGGCGATCAGGGCATAGGTGGCAGCGTGGCCGTTGGTTACGAACTTGTTTCTTCGAGGAAACATACGCTTGACCTTAACCTGCATGGTGACACATTTACCACCGAAGGTAAGGCTGCTGGAGTTGCCGGACTGAGGCTTACTTATAATTTCTCCTTTTCAGGAAAATGAACAGCGCTTGTCAAGCGCGTCCAGTTAAGTTACTGACTCAATATCGCTTCTGCAGCAAGTCTCCCACTTCTCATCGCCGCATTGATAGATCCGTTTAACAAATGATCTCCACAGATAAATACATTATCTCTTAATTTTAAGGCAGCGGCAGTGATATCATTTTCCACATGTTCGTCCTTTGGCAAAGCGTAAGGGATATAATACGTTTTCAAATGTTTCCAGGACATACAGTCAGCAAACCAATGTTGTAATTCAGCCATTACTTTACTGATCAGCTCAGCACTACGGAGTCCGTTCACATCACGTATGATGGAAACAGAAATTAATGACTTGTCCTCCGGTGCATAGTAGGGGGAAATCTGGTTCATCACAGCAACATTATTAACCAATTGATTCGGAATTGCATTCAAGGCAATAAAAGGTTTTGTAAATGGCGCTTTATCTGCAGTGAAATAGATATTAGTCACCGAATTTTTAGGCGCAGCAGGGTGATGAAAAGGCATTGGCATATGCGTAGCCTCCGTAGCAATCAAAACCTGATCAGCCTCATAAGCTCTTCCTGAACCCGTAATCACATTGGTGCCGTCTATATGTACAACCTTTTCATTGAGTATAATTTCATCATCCTCCAATACCTGTGCTAACTGCTTTGGAATCATGCCCATTCCTCTGGCGGGTACAGCGGTGTCATCTTCACTGAATAATTTAAATACATATTCGAACATGCGGCTCGAAGTATGCAATTGATTTTCCAGGAAGATACCACTCATGAAAGGCTTAAAAAACTGGTCGATAATCTTCTGGCTGAAACCCAGGTGATGCAGATACGCAATGGTTGTAGTTTCTGATTTATTGAAAATCTTATCAATGCTGGTGGCCGACAACTTTAACTTGAGCGACATCATCCGCATTTTATCAGCGAAGTTACCGGCAGGTGACATAATGGTTTTATATAATAAGGAAGGATTTCTTAAGGGGTCACCAATTTCGCTACAGCCCTTTTCATTTAATATCAATGCGCCCGGCAAGAAAGACCTGAGATTTAGCGATTTGTAATCAAGGAAACGTTTGGCTTCCGGATAGGCAGTCAGCAGGACCTGAAAACCACGGTCGAGCAGATAACCATCAATTTCATCCGTTCTTACTCTTCCTCCTATCCCGTCTGATGCCTCAATGAGTTTTACTTTCCTTCCGGCTGATTTTAATACCCTGGCAGCAGTCAGACCGGAAAGACCGGCACCTATAATGATAATTTCTTTGTCGCGTTGAAACATTTGGTTGATACTATATTTAGTAAACCTATAACGTGGAATTATGTTTTGAGATTGTGATGATCCACCCGGATATTTTGCCGGCGTTAAGCGTGATCAAAAACAGGTTCGAGCGCTTCGCTGATATGCTTTTTCCAGAGCATCTCATCAAAATCTCTGGCGGACTTCCCATAACCACTTTTTTCCAGTGCAGCGATATTCCATTCCTGCTCAAAGTGGCTGGATAGACATAACATGAAAACTTTGTTTAATATACCGGCATAAATTGTACCGTTGCCGCCGTGGCAAATCATGAGGTCAGCTTTCCGAAGTACTGCCGATAGATTTACAAATTGTTTGGCTATGATATGCGGTGCAGAAAGTACATGAGCGTTATCACCAGCAGTGATGATACTATACCTTGAATAATAGGGTGAGTTTAAAAAGGATAAACGACTCCATTCTCCGGAACTGCCCATTGTTACTACGATTACCGGGCATTGTTTATTTAACTCACTCAGCCATTCTTCTTCCTCCTGTTGATAGTTGTAGATGAGCGGTCCTGTAAATGTATAATTGACTGGCAGTTGCTTTTGGGGGAAAAGATCCGGCAGATCACAAATCAGATTCTGATCCCCTTCCATTTCTGAAAGATAGTCGCTGATGGGCTGCAGCTCATATTTTGATCTGATTTTTGCAAAAGGCTCATGCATTTTGATGAAGGTTCTCTTTTCAGCAAAATCCGTCAGCAGATCAGAAATTGATTCGGGGAGGATGCTGAACAGCTTAGATGCTTTATGTGTACTTGGGATTTTCCGGGTTGAGGCATAATGGCGGGTCATATATCCATTCATCAGCGAAAAGTATTTGACTTTGCAGTATTCGGCAGACATCCTTAGTGTTGGTGCCATATCTCCGATCACCAGGTCGGCCCTGAATGATTGTATAACCGATATCTGATCCAGCATTACCTCTTCCAGGTCCGCATAATTTAACCAGGAGAAATCGAAATTCCCCGCACACTCCATGACATAAGAGGAGTCAAACTGTTTACAGGAAAATGTCTGATAACCATGCTGATGTACATATGAGCTATACCTGTCAGAAGTCAGGAATATGATGCGGTATGTGCTTTTGTCATACGTATCTGCCAGCACCAGACATCTCAGGTAATGGGAAAGAAGATCAAATGGAAATATCAGTACGGTAGTCATTATTCTTCTGTTTTTGCTGGCTCTCTAAATATTCCTTTATAAGATAATTCTATGATGCATCCACGGTACGATATCTTTTGCGGATTTTCTTTTGATGGTCCGGAGGTAACCGCAGAACTGTCCACTGCCAGATAAATCTTCTTTCCGTCAGCACTAACAGCAATATCCCTGTAACGCACATTTCCTTTGATATACGTATAAATATTGCTGGCCGCTTTTTTCCCACTCGTATCCAGCTTAATTCTAAGCAGGGCTCCTCCTTTCAGTGTAGGAATCAGTAAAGAATTTTTCCATCCGGGAATAGCGGTTGAGGTATATACGGCTATACCCGACGGTGCATAGGAGTTCCATTCCTGATCCTTCTTATCGGATGTGATGACGGATTTAAAAAGTCGTTCCAGTATAATTTTCGAAGTTGGATCAAGGCTAACTATAGGGTTGTGGTATTTTTCTCCAATGGCTTCTGCATTTTGCTTTTCACTAGTAATCAATGGGTAGGTGGTATGCCATAATCCGGGCAGTGCTTTGTTTGCTGAAACTGAAGCTGCAAGACCATCATAATTGCCATCATCATAACCTATTACCAGAGGATGACCATAGTTATGACCTTTCTCAATCAGATTAATTTCATCATCAGAATAAGGGCCATGTTCTGTAGAATAGAGCATTTGCTGACCACTAATGACAGCAGCAGCCAGTCCCTGTGGATTTCTGTGGCCAACAGACCAAACTGCATTCTGGCGCCGATCATTAAAGGGATTATCATTTGGTATCCATTTATCATAGATTGCTGCATCAGTATCAGGTTCTGCATTAAAACGCAGGATCTTCCCCTCATAACTATTTACATCCTGTGCTTTGTTGATTCGGCCACCATTAGCAAACTGCCCGGCTCCCATATCTCCCGCACTATAGAATAAATAATCTTTGTCCCCATATGGCGCAATCATCAGTCGTCCCCCGTTATGGTCGCTACTTCCCGGTATACTGTCGCACATAACTACCGGACTAATCAGTTTTGCAGCCAGCTGGTCATAAGTATATCTGACTAGTCTGATTTGAAAATGATATCCTTTGGCATCCGGCAAACCACCGTCATTACTACTTTCTGCGCCATCAAAATGATAAACATAAGCGAGGAATACATAAGGCTTTCCGGTGAGCAGTGCAGGATGCACTGCCATGCCCATCAAGCCGCCCTGCGGCCATGGTTTAGCCTGATCCACACTGTCAGGAATCTGATCATATCGCGGAAAGTTTTTCATCGCATTGAGATCCAGCAACACTTGTTTTTTGCCGGAAGCAGGATCTATCCGGAGCACTTTATACCCTTTCGCTTCTGTGGCCCAGATATGATGATCTGGTGCAACTGCTATTGACCAGGGATCACTGAGTTTATCCGCTACAATGTGTACGTCAAAATCAACATCCTTTTCCGTTATAGCGACTTGTGCCTTAGTCAATCCTGAAATAATCAATAATAAGAGTGTAAGTCTCTTTTTCATCAATGAAATTCTTAATCCGCTTTACTTTTTTCCTCTGCTGAATCATTTTTTGCCTGATTATCGTTTGCTGCTGAATGATCATCCAGCTCTCCCGCATCTGCAAAATCTGCATCACTCCCTTTCAATTCTTCTGCGGGATCTGATTGCTGGTCATCCTGACCAGTCGCTGCATAGTCTGCATCACTTCCTTTCAATTCTTCGTGATATTCTTTTGAACCAGTATTTTCCGCGGGCAGCTTATTTTCATTTTCCATCATCTTGTTGTTTAGGTAGGTTTTGAAGCTATAACTGTCTCATCAAGGAATTGTTTATAAAACCTGCAAAGTTGGCCGCTCAAAAAAATAGGTTATATGATAAGTGATCATTTATACCGATGTGCCTGTCTTATCAATCAACTAGAATTAACATTAAATTATTTTACTAAAATGCAACTGCAAAAATTTCGCTTAATAATCGAGCGTAAACTAAAAAAAACTCGATAACCAGAATATTGTCTGTTTAAACATTTTGTTTCAAAAATAAATATATATTTAAATGAATTACAAAATTATTTAACAAATAATGCTAAATTGCAACTACAGATAATGCTCTCTTAAACTCTCGCTCTCAATAACGATCTGGCCGTCCAGTCGAATTATCAGCTTAAAATCAGGTAGAGTATTGTCATAAAAATCAATAATTAATTATATGACAATCAAAAAAAAATCATTATTAAGCTTTTTATTACTTACAGTAATTGCAATATCTTCTTGCAAAAAAGAAGCAACAGAATCATCAGCAGAACCACCCGAAGCAAAATTAGAAATTGCGAATATCACATCGCAAGATGGTAGATTAGTCTTCAAGTCAGAGCAGCAATTCACTGAAATGATGAAAAAATCGAGAGAGGAAAACTCTTTAGAACTTATAGAAAAGATAACGAGTGAGCTTTCACGGAAAAATGAATTTATTTCGCTCAGGACCATGGCTAATTCTGAGAGAACGGAGAATGGTCTTATTCCAGCTAAAATGTCATCCGGAGATATATATTATCCACCAGCGCCCCCCGTAATTATAGGTGGAGGCGGAGGTGGACTTATTCCTCAACCTCCTTCATTAATAGCAATCGATAGTTTAGTTGAAGATCCTTATTTTGCGAGCGTACTTAGTCCAAAAGGAGAAATCCAGGTCGAAAATACTATTTATAAGGTTACAGAAGATGGAACTTTCATGTGTGATTCCCTTGATAAACCGGCACTAGATGCTTTAATTGCCGAACTTAAAGCGGCCCCTATGATTGGCGCAATTAATAATATAATTGAACCAACTCCACATAAGTCTTTTTTTGGGGTAAGGAATTGGCCTAGAATATTTTTCATGGATACCTTTGGCAAAAATGAAACCACTCCCCCACCACCACCGGTGAGTACGATAATAGAATTTAAAACCGGGGTTAATATTTTCAATGATGTACTATCTTTTGACTTTAATGATGCAAAGACATGGGCAGGAAAATTATTACAAGGATTATTTGGCAGAGACCAGTTTAACTATTTTAAAAGGTCAGAGGAAAGACGACTAAAAGTCAATTTCTACTCTAAAAACTTCTTGATTTACGCATCAGCAGGTGTAAAAGCAGTAATTCAAAAGAAGGGATGGCTTAAATGGAATGAGTTAGAAAATTTTGGAGAAATGAGATTAGGATGGTATAATATGGTTATTAATTTAGACGTTCCGATTATTGAAAATCCAGCGAATATACCTCCAAAAGACTTCTGGAATACAGCTAATAATGCCTTAAAGAGTAATATCAATTTTAAATTCAACAATACAGGTAAAGAATGGCTGATATACAGAGTTTCAGATATTCTGGAATTTAATAAGTATAAGGGTGTCTTACCTTTAGACCTTACTGCAAAGCTTAATAAGCTAATTGAGAAAACAAATAATGTACCGTTGGATGGTGCTGCCCTATTAGAATCTCAATTAGATAAACAGGGCATCGAAAGACTCATAGGGATTCTCAAGCAAATTGTTTCGGATAAGACTAAAGGAGTGGCGATTACAACTGCAAGTGACAATAGCGCTATCACGCACCTCATGGTACCTTCTGACGAAGAAATCAGACCAGGTACCAGAAAAGGTGCCTCAATGGACAAGCTTTTTGACATGCAAACTGCGATAGTTGGTATTAAAAATGGAGAACCTATTTTCAAACCTGCCAAAACTATCCAAATAATAAGCGGTTCCACATATGGATTAGGAACGATTGACAACAGCGAGTGGATAGGAGTTGTAGTTAACAAAAAATAATCCCTTTAGTATTGGCATTATTATATTCTAATTGACATTAGATATACATCTGTTTTTATTAAATATGCATTGTGACAATCAGCACTAATGGACATTTATTACGTTCGTTAGTGCTTTTGTAAACTGTAATTAAAAAAAACACACCTGAAATCATTCATATCATTTTGTCTGCCATGATTAAAGACGCTGATTCTCGTTGCTTAAGCCAGAATTATGTTCCTTCTTTGGCTTTGTATTTTTATGATCAAAGCGATAGACGAAATTAAGTTTGACCTGCCTGAACTCCCCCCGGAATGTGCTTCTCTGATAGAATCCATTATAATTGATATCCATATTCCATTGCTGACCATTATAAATATCTGTAACGGCCAGGCGTAAGCTTCCTTTATCTTTCAGGATATTTTTCTGTAGTCCCAAATCTACTTGAGAATTTGCTTCCATTATACCATTGGGACCAAAAAGGCGTTTTGAGTTGAAAATACTGGCTATTTCACCAGTGATCTTCAAGGGCAGCTTAAAACTTTGCTGTGCATTGATTGTTCCAGCGACACGTTTGAGATGAGATGAACCAAACTGACTGGTGGTAATTTTGTTCTGCAACTGGTACACCTGACCGAAGAGGCTAACTTCCCACCATTTGCTGATATTCAGCTGCTGGGTTAAACTCAAACTCAGGTTACGCTGACTACCAAGATTACGTGGTATCATGATAATTTGATTATCATTCCTAACCTCTGTGATCTGCATAGACAGATCACCCACATGGGTATAAGATAAACTTCCGGTAGTTTTTTTATAACTATACTGCAGGGAAAGGCTATGGGAATACTGCGGCTGTAAAAAAGGATTTCCTTTCCAGTATGACAATTCATCGAGCATGGTCTCAAAAGGATTAAGATCTTTGTAAGCCGGCCGATCAATCCTTTTAGCATAAATCAGATTAAAGGTACCACTTTTAGCAGATTTGTAAGTTAATGCCGCAGAAGGAAAGAAATCCAGGTAATTGCGGACAATATTACTTTGGGACTGACTACTTCCGGTAACAGGTATCAGGTTACCGGCTGCATGGGTATTTTCTGTACGCAGACCAATGTCATAACTCAATTTTTTAGTAATTGTCCCTTCATACTTCAAATATCCTGCGGCGATCTGTTCCTCATATTTAAAAAAGTTCGAGCTGTTGATATCCAGCATATCTGTATCAAGAACCCGATAGAAATTGAAATCATTATCTGCAGAAACAGCCGAAAACTTTGCCCCTGCATAAATTTTGCCCTTCCACAGGTTCGCCTGATAATTAGCACTAATTGCATACAGATTTATATTTCTGCCATTCAGGGTCCGGTAGGTACTTTGCGAAGTGAGTGCACCATCTGAACCATAATAGATATTTGGCTGCAGGTTTTTTGAGCCCGCATCAAAATAACCGTAGTCCGCATCAAAGCTAAAAACTCTCCCTAAAGTATCTTTATACTTATAATTGAGATTTGCATTATAGCGATTACTGTTTTGCTGGTAATAATCATTTGTGCCTTTCAGCGTTTGCAGTAAGCTGCCGGACGCATCTTCAGTAATAGAGGTAGTCGTATTGGTGAGTCCCCCTCCATATATGAAACCTCCATTGAATACTACACCGATACTTTGCCGATCGTCAATGTCATAATCTACACCGAAATTTGAACCTATAGTCTTACGTTTATCCACATCGTCAGTCGGGCTGATATAGGTCTTACCTTCCTGTTTTCTATCGTTATTATACTGATAACCAAAATGTCCGAAAGCATGGTTATAACTTCCGAAAACATTCAGCTTGTCCTTTCTGTAATTGAAATTAAGGTCAGTATTCTGTTTTAAAGTAACACCATAAGCCACACCATTGTTCAAAGCCCCGCTGAAACCGGTAAGCGCAGATTTTTGCAGTACAACATTAATGATCCCACCCGTTCCCGAGGCATCATATTCCGATGAAGGGTTTTTAATGATTTCTATAGATTTAAGTCCGGATGAGGGGATGGACTTCAGGAATTCTACCAGTTCCTGCGACTGTAAATAGGTTTGTTTTCCATTAATCAGTACCAGCGCACCATTCATTCCATTTAAGGTTAAAGTGTTCTCGCGGCCTGTCATGATTACTCCCGGCGTTTTCCTCAGTACTTCCAGAGCATTAGTCCCCTGAGCATTGATACTTTTCGCTACGTTGTAAATCAGCTTTCTGCCATCTGCCTGGATCAGGTCTTTTGCCTTCTCCCCTTTTATGGCTACTTCCGCCAGTTTATGACCGAGATGGTGTAGTGTTATTTTCTGTAAATGCTCATCTTTGGTTAGATTAAAAAATTCACTCTTATACTGTGTATAACCAATATAACTTACCAGCAGGTGATATTTACCAGGATTTGCCGGCAGATCAAAACTACCATCTGCTGCGGACATCCCCTGATTGATGATCTTATCTGATGCATCCAGCAGAAATACTGAAGCGCCATCAATAGCTTTATTTTCTGCATCGTAAACAGCTCCTTTAAGATGAATGGATCCAACCTGCCCGGATAAAGTGCCGCAAAACAACAGGAGAATAAAGAAAACAGAGAATAATCTTCTATAACGAATCAATAACATGTACCGGGTTTAAATTTTAAACGCAAGATAGCTTATTTTTTCTTTCTGAAAAACGTCATATTAAAGATTCATCTGTTACATCAAAATCGGCGGAGTTCAACAGCAATAAGCATTTAAATAATGACTACATTGACAGAAAACAATAAATAAATGGAAATCAAAGAATTAGCGAAAGCTTTTCATCATTCTAAATTAAGACTTACCGAACAGGAAAGCAACTTGCATCTTGTACATAAACTGATCAGTGATCTTGCAACAGAAGAACAAACATTCGATTTACAACTGGAGATCAAAGGATTAAACAAGGAAATTAAAATTCAGGATACATTGATTGAGGACAGAAAAGCTGAACTGGGTATAGTTGAAGCCAGCCTGCTGGAACTGATTAAAGATAAGGCGGTGAATGAGAAGACCCTTGTTTTTATAGCAGACGAAAGTTATGTGGAATTTTCGAGAAACAAGGCTCAAGGCATCGCTATGACAGGACCTTTTACAAAATAATTTGTAGCTGATTATAATATCCTGAATTATAATCAGCTACCTTCTTTATTAAATATTCAAATATGTTGTATTATCGATGCAAATAAAGCTTCCTGCGGATAGCGGCTAATTGCATGATACATGAATAACATTAGCATGCAGTCATATGAATGTATCAAGACACCAGGATGGAAGATTTCGTAAATAAAGTTTTAGACCAGTTCGAAATCATGGATACCTTTCTCATCTCCATTGATGATCACAGAAAGCTGATGAACACCGGTATGGAATTTTCTGGTGGTAATCAGTTTAAATGACTGTTTTCTGTGTATTTGCAATTGTTCATCCTTCTGGAGGAGTCGCTCGCTAATTTTAAAAACCTTCCTGGCAAGGTGGCCCTTAGCTTTCCTATAATACAAACCATATTCCAGCCTAACCAAATGCGCTGCCGGATTATCATTTCTAATCGCAAAAGTAAATTCGACACTATCACCTATCTTGACTACCGGAGTTAATATTTCAAAGTCCACCAGCGTGATGTGTTTACTTTCCAAACCGTATTGCTGGAGCACTAAATGATGTCCCTGTTTTAAAAGGGTTCTCAGACCATGTTTCACGATGGCATCGGTTTGTTTATTTTCCCCTTTCCACCTGGAGGCGATAGCAATTACAATGTCCGGATTATCTTTGGCAATATCATTCAGACTATTGGCTACACTTCTCCTTACTGATGCTGAGGGATCATTTTTTAAATTTTCCAGTATAGGAAGAATAGCCGCAGGATTTTTTTTAAGTGCCGGAATAGCCATTGCCCATGGTAACCGTGGTCTGCTGCCTTCACTGGCTAAGCGGCGTACCTTTGAATTTTCGTGGGTAGACCAAATGGTCATCTGATCAATCATCTGATCGCCATACTTCAGTATAAATGGTCTTACCGCAAATTCACAGCTCACGAACTGGGTAACGATTTCAAGTGCTTTCACTGCATTGTCGAAATCATCTATTCCGTAAATTTCAACATAATCGGCCAGAAAAATCATGGCCAAACCGTCCTCACCAAACCCATCGGCCCTTAATCCGGTAATCAGCTGCTCAATTAAGATGACTGCCTCGGAGAATTTTGCAGGCATGAATGCATGAAAAATTCTGGTGGTGTGTTTCATTCGCTCCTTCCACTCCCGTGCCTCGAACTGATCATCATAGATCAGACTGATAAACTTTTGTTTTTCAAAAGAAGGAAACAGGGAACTCATTGAATTAGCAAACCTGTTATAAAACGATTGACAGTAGATGTCTTTTATTGCACTCATAAAAAGTATGGTTTTGATACCACGATTAAATTTTCATTTAAATTAGCTTTATCCTGATGAGTTAACTAATTTTAATAAACAAAAAAGATAACCGTATGAATATTAAAACATTAAAAAAGTCATATCTACTGATTTTATGCAGTATAATGATGTCGGTCACAGTTTTGGCTCAGGGCAATAAAGAACAAAGGGTTAGTCCGGCCACAATAGCTAAGGGCACTATAAACGGTGCTGCGGTAACTATAAATTATGGCAGTCCGGCTGTTAAAGGACGCAAAATCTGGGGAGAGTTAGTTCCATACAATAAAACATGGAGAGCCGGGGCAAATGAAGCAACCACTTTTGAAAGCAACAAACCACTCAAAATACAAGGAAAAACGCTGCCTGCGGGAAAGTATAGCCTATACGTTGTTCCGGGAGAAAAAGAATGGAAAATCATCTTTAATTCGGAGACGGGTCAATGGGGTATCAAACGTACAGGTGAAACTACTGACGATGCGACGAAAGATGTGTTAACTGTAATTGCCAGGCCTGTAAAATCTCCAAAAATGAATGAACGTTTGGTCTATAGCATTGCCAAAAATGGATTTGCAATTTCCTGGGAGCACTTAACAGTTCCTGTGATCTTTAAATAAATCTAAAAATTGCTCTCATACGCGAACAATTGCTGAAAAACGCAACAAATTATAAACAACTGTAAGTCAGAAGGATATTTAACACCAGAATATATACTAAAATTGTAGAATTTCATTATATTGCTATCTAATCAACTATAATATGACCAAAATTCTACTAAGAACCACATTTATTCTGGCCTTACTATTTTCAAATAACCTGATAGCTCAGGTTTTGAAAGGAAAGGTTACCGACACAGCCGGAATGGCAATTCCCGGTGCCACCTTACAGGTGATAGGCCTGAAAATAGGAACCTCTACAGATTCAAATGGCGCTTATGCACTGAAATTCCCGAATTCAGGCAGTTTTAAATTAAGAGTTTCCTTTACCGGATCTCAAAGCATAGAAACTGAAGTGCAAATTGACAATGCTACTAAAACGCAGGATTTCACCCTGCAGGATGCTAAGACCACCCTGGATAACGTGGTGGTGATCGGGTCCAGATCTTCGGTACCAAGAACGAACATACAGAGTCCTGTTCCGGTAGACCTGATCACAACCAAAGATGTAAAAAGTTTTGCGCAGGTAGATCTGACACAAATCCTGAACTATGTAGCGCCATCTTTTAGTTCTAACAGGCAAACAGTCTCTGATGGAACAGACCATATTGATCCTGCGTCACTAAGGGGATTGGGTCCGGATCAGGTATTGGTTTTAGTAAATGGTAAGCGCAGGCATACTACAGCACTAGTAAACATTAACGGTACTTTCGGCCGCGGGTCAGTAGGAACAGACTTAAACTCAATTCCTGTAGCCGCAATAGAGCGCATAGAAGTGTTACGTGATGGTGCAGCAGCACAATACGGCTCTGATGCAATTGCAGGGGTAATCAACATTGTACTCAAAAAAGTAACCCCTTATAGCTTCTCTACTTCTTTCGGGCAATCGGACTCTAAAACTTTAGGCCGTGAATTTAGCGATGGACGAACCTTTCAGGCGGACTTTAGTAAAGGCTGGGCTTTTAAAAATGATAAAGGCTTTATCAATTTCGCTGGTCAGTATATCAAGCGCGACTTTACCAACCGTGGCGGTTTAGATACACGTCCGCTTTTATATTCGGGCACCCCGACAAAAGGTGCTACGGAAACGGAAGCTGATTATCAGGCAAGATTTGCGAGTCTGAAAGCAGCTGATGATGCAAGAGCAGCAGCGAACGGACTGGACAGAAACAATATGCGTGTAGGAAACTCTGATTCCAAAAATGGAGGTGCATTTCTGAACGGCCAATACAATTTCACAAAAAATACAGAGCTGTACTTCGCTGCAGGCTATACCCATAAAACAGGTAGTGCGGCGGGTTTTTACCGTTTACCTACGCAGACTACCCAGATTGACCTGAGCATATATCCTAATGGATTTCTGCCCTTAATCGACACCAAAATCAACGACCTTTCATTTTCTGCCGGTCTGAGAGGCAAAATCGGCACATGGAATTATGATCTGAGTAATACGAGTGGGGAGAATAATATCAAATTTGACATCAATAATACGGTGAATGCCTCTTTACCAATCGGCACAAGTCCGACTTCCTTTTATGCGGGTGAATTATTGTTCAGACAAAATACCACTAATCTGGATCTGAACAAAAAATATGATATTGATGGTGGTTTCTTAACTTCATTGAATACTGCATTTGGCGGGGAGTTTAGAGTTGACAACTACCAGATCAGACCGGGTGAAGAACTTTCTTATTCTTTTGGTCAGCCTTCAAGAGGGATTCCGGGAAGATTGGCAGGGACAGCAATTACTGCTGCAGGAGCACAGGTATTTCCAGGTTTCAATCCTAATAATGCAATCAATGAATCTCGGAACAATAAAAGTCTTTACGCAGATTTCGAAGCAGAGTTTGGTCCGAGAGTTTTACTTGAAGCTGCGGGACGTTATGAGAACTACAGTGATTTTGGTTCTAACTTCTCTTATAAATTTACCGGTAAGGTGAAATTATTCGGTGATATCTCTTTACGTGGTGCTTATGCAACAGGTTTCAGAGCTCCATCATTACACCAACGTTATTTCAACAATGAAAGTACGCAATTCGTAGCCAGCTTACCTACACAAGTATTAACAGTAAATAATGACAACCCAATTGTGTCGCAGTTTGGCGTAGGTTCTCTAAAACCGGAAATTTCTAAGTCGGGCAGTTTAGGCCTTGCCGGAAGAATCAAAACATTCACTTTTACTATAGATGCCTATAATATCGATATTAAAGACAGGATAGTTTTCTCCAGCCAGTATGCGAGAGAGCGTAACAGCGCAGGCGCTTTAATAGCAGGACCTGTAAATGACATTCTGAATACGGTTGATCCCAATGCACAGGTGAACAGTGTACAGTTCTTTACGAACGCCATCAAGACGAATACTGCCGGCCTTGATGTAGTGTTAACGAACAGATTTACCTTAGGCACTAAAAGTAATTTACTATTAAGTGTTGCCGGTAACTTAAATAAAACCGTAGTCAGGGAAGTGAAAGGTTCTCCTGCTATAGAGGGGAATGCTACTTTAAAAGCTAAATTATTTGATCGTTTAGAGCGTTCGCGTTTCGAAAGTTCAGTACCAAAAAACAAACTGAACCTTACTGCCAACCTAACTCTGGATAAACTCAGTTTTGTAGCGAGAACGGTACGTTTTGGTGAAGTTACCTACCTCAATGCTATTGATCCTACCATTCCGGCAAATAATCTTCCGGTTGAAATGGATCAGACTTTTACACCTAAATGGGTATCAGATTTCTCTGTGAGTTATGCAGCAAATAAGAGCCTTACGGTAACAGTTGGCGCCAATAATATTTTTGATGTGTATCCTGATCAGTTATATATCAGCCCAAGAAACAATGAGAATAATTTAAGCGGCATTGCCGGACAGACCTATTCTGGTTCACTGGATAATACTTCAAATGGAAGATTTTTGTATCCAAGAGCGGTAAGTCAGTTTGGCTTTAGTGGTCGTTATGTCTATGGTAAAATTGCTTATAGTTTTTAACAGACAAAAAATAATATAAAAAAGGCCTGCTGATAATCCAGCAGGCCTTTTTTATATAGATGATATCAGATTAACCCTTCACTTACGCACCTCGAAACCAATTCCCCGCTGCTCTTCACCCCTGCTTTCTGCAAGATATTTCTGCGGTGCGTATTTATGGTATGAACAGAAACGCAGAGTTTGGAGGCAATCTCCTTACTCGCCAGTCCCCGGGCAATCTGGCTTACGATTTCCTTTTCACGGCGGCTAAGTACAATAGACCGGACAGGTGGCTTCCCATTATTGAGTACATCGAGGTAAATATATTGCTGCTCGCCCGTAATAGACGCTACGATAGCCTGGTAGTTATTGACCTTTGTGAGATGGCTGATATTGGTATGAATATTTAGCGCCCTGGCAAAGCCTCCGTACTGATCAGTGGTAAGGATGACTGACTGATGCTGAAATAGCTGATAGCTGTTATCAGGCGTTTTCATCCGGAAGCAGTAACTGTTTTTAAATTCCTTCACTCTGCTGCAGCCGATATGGTTGTATAAATAATCAAGCACAGTGCTTTCGGCTTTAGCTACATAATCGATGTCATCCGGATGAATGCTGTTAATGATGTCATCGAACCTTGCTGATTCAGGAGCTAAGCCAAGTACAGAAAGAACTGAATGACTGATATATTTAATCTGCCGATCGTAAAAGTCCACGATATAATAATAATGAGGTCCGGTACAAAGGATATTTGACAGCAGTTCATCAATCAGGATTTCTTCTGAAAAAATAGCTTTAGTAGTTATCACAACATCCATTTTATCCCAAACAGAATGTAGTATATCTTTATTTGTCCTCATAATCAGTATGATTACAATAAATATATATGATAATTTTTTCATAATTAAACGATTACATAAATAAATATTCTATTATTTATAACTTATCCTTATCTAATTACAGAAGAACAACCAAGCATAGTTTTTCTTCTAATAGCTATTAAATGTTATTATAAAGTAAAGAGTTGTTTTTCTGCCCTGTAAATTGACATAGGTCTTTGAATCTCTGTAACTTTAGAGGCTTATCAGGTTTCTTAAGATTATGCAATCAGAAGTAGCAGCCAGCGCAGGTTCCAAATTGCGGCTGATCATCACAAGTTTTGTCACATTTACCTTTATCGGCTATTTCACCATAGGTTTGGCATTGGCAGTATTGCCTGTTTTTATTCACCAGGATTTGGGATACAGCACAATGGTAGCCGGTATTGTAATTAGTATACAGTATGTGACCACTTTTCTTTCCCGTGGTTATGCAGGAAGTATTGTAGATAAAAAGGGCCCGAAGCCGGCAGTATTAATGGGGATGGTTGGTTTTATATGCAGTGGAATATTACTTTTCTGCGCTTATCTATTTAAGGATATTCATGGATTAAGTCTGGCTTTATTGGTTGTGACACGTTTGATGACCGGTTTTGCCGAAGGACTGATTGGGGCAAGTCCGGTTAACTGGGCTATCCTGGCCGTAGGGGATGAACATACAGGAAAGGCCATTTCTTTTAATGGCATCGCTAGTTACGGAGCACTCGCAGCAGGTGCACCACTAGGGGTTATCCTGCACAATAGCTTTGGAATTGGCAGTATTGGTCTGCTGATTATGGTGGTTGGTGCCACTGGTCTCTTTTATGCAAAAAGCAAGACAGGATTGAAAGGAAATAGTAATGTACCCAGACAGCCTTTTCTTAAAGTATTGAAAACGGTATCTCCTTATGGAATTTGTCTTGCCCTTGGAGGATTAGGATTTGGCACAATTTCTACTTTTATCACTTTATACTATGCTTCTTTAAACTGGACAGGTGCCGTATTATGCCTGTCTGTTTTTAGTATCCTGTTTATCCTTGGAAGGGTTATTTTTGGTCGTTCAATAGAATTACATGGCGGTATGAAAACAGCAATTTACTGTCTCGCACTAGAAACAGCAGGACTCTTCATCTTATGGCTGGCAAATGTGCCTCATGTGGCATTGATTGGTGCAGGGATTACCGGTCTGGGATTCTCACTGATCTTTCCGGCATTAGGTGTTGAAGCGGTGAAGTTGGTTCCCGCATCAAATAAGGGTGCTGCCCTGGGCGGTTATGGATTATTTATTGATTTGTCCCTTGGCATTACAGGGCCATTAGTAGGCGGAATAGCAAGTCATTTTGGAATGGGCTATATTTTCCCTTTTAGCATGGGAATGGTATTTACAGGCTTTTTACTAGCCATTATACTTCAGGAGCAGCAAAATAAGGTAAGTACAGACTAATTTCAGGCCTATTTTCTCTGCCGCTTATCTCTCAGTCCATCTGAAGGGCCACTTACTTTAACATAAGCAGGTTTAGATGGTGGTCTCTGCCCTGGCTTCTTTGCAGCCGCAGCTGCTGCATTATCTATATTGATCTTTACCGATAAGGTGCGGTCTCCAAGAGGTTCGCCATTCAAAGCTGCCACAACTTTTTTCGCTTCATCCCTGTTTTTCATTTCAAGGAAAGCATAACCTTTGCATATACCCGTTTTTTTATCCCTGACAATTTTAATTGTACTCACATTACCATGTAAACTCACCAGCTGAACCAGTTCAAGTTCTGTCATGTCAAGGGGAAAGCCCCCGACAAATATTTTTACTAATGCTGGAGCTGGATTAGTTTTTGGCGCGTTCATATCAATAAAGGTTACTATTTTTTGTTTTTATTACGCTGAATGATGCTAATAATAAGCTTTTATTCGGGTCTTCAAAGTTAATAAGTTAACATAATTATACATCAAAAAAGAAGGTAAATTGTTTCAAAAAAATTTATTTTACGGTTATTCCCGATCAACTATATCATCCTGAGCGCAACACTGCGCTTGATTCCCATTTCCAGACCGCGAATTTCGGCCAGCGCCTTCAACCTGCCAATAGCTGAATATCCCGGATATGGTTTCTTCGCTAAGTCATCCATCATCAAATGTCCGTGATCGGGTCGCATTGGAATCCTTCTGTTTTCTGTGTGCATTAACTCTACTGACGCTTTCACCAATGCATACATATCGGCATTACCTTCCAGGTGGTTGGCTTCATAGAAGTTTCCTTCTTCATCTCTTTGCGTACTTCTTAAATGTAAAAAGTATATTCTTGAACCAAGTCTCCTGATCATTCCGGGCAGATCATTATCGGCTCTTGCCCCATAAGAACCACTGCAGAAACAAAGACCGTTGGACTTTGCTGGTACTTCATCCAATATGTATTGCGCATCATATTCAGTACTCATAATCCGTGGTAAACCCAGGATAGGATATGGCGGATCATCCGGGTGTATGGCTAACTGCATGTCATAATGATCTGCAGTTGGTGTAACATCCGATAAAAAAGCACACAGGTTTTCCCTTAAAATAGTTGAGGTTATATTTTTATAGCCATCCAGCAATGTTAACACCTGCTCAGGCCTGAACTGGTCTTTGCTGCCAGGGAGTCCTTGTAAACAGCTGTTCATCAGCTCCGCTTTGTCCTCTTCAACCAGATTCGTAAAATAATCAGTTGCCTTCGCTATTTCCCCTGTGGTATATCCAGCCCCCGCACCAGGTCTTTTCAAAAGAAACAAATCGAATGCAATAAAGGCAGTTTTTTCAAATCTAAGCGCCAGCGCCCCGGTTTTTGTCCGGTACTTTAAATCTGTCCGCATCCAGTCGACCACAGGCATGAAATTATAAGTAATGATCCTAATTCCGCAGCTGGCAAGATTGGCAAGACTGATTTTATAATTATCAATATAAAGTTCGTAGCTGCCTGCTCTTTTTTTGATATCCTCATGCACAGGCAAACTTTCTACTACGCTCCATATCAGGCCAGACTGTTCGATGTCCTCTTTCCTCCTTTGAATTTCGGATACCGTCCAGATTTCTCCAACGGGGATTTGGTGTAAAGCAGTTACCACTCCTGTACATCCAGCCTGGGCAATATCAGCTAAACTCACCATATCGTCAGGTCCGTACCACCGCATTGTCTGAATCATATTCATTAACATATCTATTTAGTTTAAACAACCACTTGAATTATTTGGCAAGCCATCAGGTGCTTATCCCTGTAAAACACATCTAATAAAGACCATAGCTGATGAATAGTTAATCCCCTGCTGCGAAAGCACAATGATATACTGTTGCAACTATTTCTGCATCCGGGCCTCAAAGGGCGATGCCGGAAGTCCTTCTTTATTGTAAAGATTGGCTCCCTCAGGATTATCTGCCCAGGCATAACGTACATATACAGGCTCTGCAATTCCCGTATTCCAGACCACTACTTTGTTTCCGGCGATACGGGCGCTGGCCCACACATATTTTTTGTCGGCACCAGCTATGGCAAAATAGCTAAGCTCCTGACCATCTTTTGCCACCAGTCCTGATCCGGTATTTTCAAAGCTGAGAATCAGCTTTCCTTTTTCTGCCGAGAGCGATTTGAGATCCGGTCCTGATGATACTATTCTGGTGTTGCCATCAACCAGACGTTCTGCCTGTAAAGCTAAACGGTAACCCACATCTGCTTTGTTAAGCGGATGGATATCATTCCACTCTCCCAAGCCTAGTGTAACAGCCATGGCGATATGTGGCAGTTTACCTAATTTCTGTTGCACGGCTCTCATTTCTGCCCATTTACTTTCTGAAGGTTCATTTTGAGCTTCCATATATTCCGGTAACTGCACCAGTAAAAACGGTAATGCTGGTTTTTTCCAGGTATTTCGCCAATCTGACACCAGGGCCTGCATTAATTGATCATATTCTCCTGGATTGTAGGTATTTGCTTCGCCCTGATACCACAAAACACCCTTAATCCTGTACTGTTGTAAAGGAGCAATCATTGCATTGTACAAACCGGTAGCTTTCCATCTGACGAAAGTTTGGGAAGGCGCCGGATCCATACGAGCACCCAGTTTATACCTCCACAGACCGGACAGTTGAATCGTGTCATTCCCGCCGATGATTTGATAAGGTTTATCTTTTACAAAACCGCCACTGCCCCCATTGCTGATGACCCTGACAGTAATCTCATTTTTGCCGGCTTTGAGTATACCGGCTTTAAAAACATATCTTCTTGGCGGATATTGATACGTAGTTGAGCCTGCATATGCTCCATTGATAAATACAGAATCTGCATCAACGATTCTGCCTAAAAGTAATTTCACTGGCTTATCCGCCATTGCAGGCGGCACCTGTATCTCCTTTTTGAACCACACTACCCCATTCAGCTTGCCCAACGATTCATCTGCCCAGTAACCAGGTACCGTCATCGTCGCCCAGCTAAGATCTGCCTCCGCTGTCTTCCAGTTATGTTTAAGACCTTCATCTTTGGCATTGAGTGTTTTGTACCAGCTGCTGGCGGCCGACTGGTCAGCAGTTTCAATCTGTCTGATCAGGCTGTCATTTTTAAATCGCTGTGCTTCTTTATACCAGTCAGCAAATTTGCTGATGGCTCGCTCGCTCATCCAGGCTTGTGCAGGTGAACCACCCAATGCAGCATTAATGATACCTATAGGAACCGGATGTTTTTTATAACGCTCCAGCGCAAAGAAATAAGCTACTCCTGAGAAATCCAATACGTTTTCCGGGTTAGCAGACTGCCAGCTACCTGCAGATAGATCCTGACGCCGGGATTTAAAGTCATATTCATCCGGCACAAGAAACTGCCTGATATTTTTGTTATCCGCCGCAGCGATCACTTCAGGATATTTGTCGATCAGCCTCCTCATGGGTAATTCCATATTAGATTGTCCACTGCACAGCCATACCTCACCGAACAGGACTTCCTTCAGTGTGACGGAATTGGTACCTGTAAAAACCATCTCATAGGGTCCGCCTGCCTCGTGAGGAGGGAGTTTGATTGCCCACTCTCCTTTAGTATTGGCTTGTGTATGATAGGAATGATGATCAAAGCTAAGCCCTACATCTTCATTTGCACCTGCCCATCCCCATAGTTTTATCGTATCACCATATTGCAATACCATACCGTTGCTGATGAGCCGGGGTAATCTGACCTGGGCACTTAACTTACAGCCTGCAATAATCAAAAAAAGAAACAGTAATCCGGGTTTCATTATCATAGCTGTTTTAAGACTTCTTCATCGGATCAATCAGGGCAATTGTTCCGTCTGGATTGTGTGTGAGTTCAGTTACATTCACATTTCTTAAATGTGTTTTGCCGGAAAGCTGGGTATCATGGTAGAAGATATACCATTTCCCTTTAACCTCTACAATGGAGTGATGGGTAGTCCAGCCCTGCACGGGATCCATAAATGTACCCTGGTATTTAAAAGGGCCATATGGTGTATCTCCGACAGCAGAAGCCAGGAAGTGTGTATCGCCGGTAGAGTAAGTGAAATAATATTTGTTATTGTATTTGTGCATCCATGCTCCTTCAAAAAATCTACGGTCATGATCTTTGGTTAACAAGGGTTTACCAGCCTCATCCAGAATGATCACCTCTTTTACGGGTTCTGCGAAGCCAAGCATATTTTGAGTCAACTTCACTACCCGGGCCGGAATGGCAGGATCGTTTTCTTCTCCGGAATCGGTTTTTGATCCATTAGCATCATATTTACCATTTTTCCAGCGTTGAAGCTGTCCTCCCCAGATCCCTCCAAAATACATGTAACTGCTACCGTCTGTATCGGTAAAAACGGCCGGATCGATGCTAAAGCTGCCTGCTATTGGTTTCGGTTCTGCTTTAAATGGTCCTGCAGGATTTTTTGAGGTTGCCACCCCTATACGGAATACATCACTTTTATCCTTTACAGGAAAATAAAGATAGTAGTTACCATCCTTTTCAGCTGCATCAGGCGCCCAGAGCTGACGTCCGGCCCATGGAATATCTTTAACACTTATGGCCACTCCGTTATCCTCTACTTTTCCATTGATACTGTCCATGCTCAGGATATGGAAGTCTTTCATATCGAAGTGATCGCCGTTGTCATTTTCCGGAGTACCGGAGTCGATATCGTGTGATGGATAGATATATATTTTCCCATTGAAAACATGCGCAGAAGGATCTGCGGTATAAATAGTACTGATCAGCGGTTCAGAAAGGAATTTTGATACTTTGCTGCTATCACTGCCGGCAGCTTCCTTGTCTGATTTTTTAGTGTTTTGCTGGCAGGCCGTAACTGCTGCCACGGTGAGCATCAGCGCCAGGCCTGATAAGTTTTTAAAATTGTTCATAGGTTCAATTGGTTTTATAAATGGTTATGTGGTTTATGGTACGACACTAATAAAAGTTTCAGGCGGGCCTAAGAAGGCGGGCTTCAACCCACCAAGATCGAGTACTAATTTTTGCAGCACGACACCCGGACTGATCATCCAGTATTTCAATGTATGTTTACCTGGATTGTCGAATTTCAATGCCGTTTTGAAGATCTTGATGTTCGCTGCAACAGATTGCCTCCAGGCATTCCCGGTGCTGTAATCTGTGCTGATATTTACGATTACCGGTGTTTGATCATCTACGGAAACTGCAAATTTGAGTCCGTCGGTATTGGTAAAATCAATAGTTGGTGAGATAAACGTATTCAGGTAGAATGTGCCTGTATCATGCACGTAAATATCATATTCCAGATGAGCAGTATTTGTATTGAGCTGCTGAACCGCTGAGGTTACAGGAACCGGCATTACTCCTCCAAGCGTTTTGCCATAATTAGGCAGTATTTTCCATTGCACGGGCCGGCTGCCAACTGCCCTGTTATAATTCGGCGCCTCCATACTGATCACACCGCTTTGTGGTAAAAAGGCATTGATCTGTTTATCCCTGAACCTTCTGTTATCCAGCAGCAGAGGGACAGTTATTTTGGTGCCATCACTTCCTGAAACGATAACAGATGAAGATGATTTTCCTGCAGGTGCTTTTGCCCAGTCGACTGTCAAAAAGATCTTCTGCTGACTAGTTAAACTTCCTTTTAACGAACTGGCCTGTATAAACGCGGGGATTTTAAGGCTATAACTAAGTGTTCCTTTACGTGTATTGAAAAGCTCGATATAATGCCTGCCAGACGAATAATAATCAAAAACCGGCAATGCAGCATTGACCTTTTCTTTACCTTTCCAGGAAGAATCACTGCCTTCAATTGCAAGACCGATCTCTGCTTTATTCAGATTACCAGTCAATACCAATATATCTGTTTCGGGAATTGAATCTTTATCCGGTTGCTGCCAGTAAGTGTAGCTGATGTGCGTCTGATCCATCATGTGGTCCCACTTTCCTCCGGCCAATATTTTATTGTAGTAATTCGTTATTTCCTGGTCTTTTTTATACAAAAGGCCGACTGTATCGACTAAAGCATTTGCACCAAAACGGCCTTGTTTTGCATATAATTTATTCTTACCAACTTTATAGTACATCTCGTACAAGTTGGAGCTGGCTTCCACCGGATGCATGATCAGCTGATAAAACGCATCTCGCTGTTCAACTGGAATTTGTCCATAAACATATCCCGCCCTTTCTTCCAGCTTTTTGTAATCTCCCACCACAGTTTCCAGCTCATTATAATTGATCAGGCTGTAAGTCTTTTCATTGAGCAATTCCGGCTTGATCCTTCCGTTATATTTGGCATACAGATCCAGGATATCTGCTATTTCAGCAGCATAGTTATCCCCAAACTGTCTGCTGCTCCAGTCGACCATATACTGTTTCAATTTCTCTGCAGGGATTGCTGCAGGCGACCAGGCATAATCCAGAAAGAAGGAGATCGGAAACTCCATTGGTTTTAAATCGCCCACATTCACAATCCAGATCTGGTTGGCATTGTACTCATAAGCCAGGTTCATTTGCTCCCATACTTTTTGAATAGGATTGGTATTGATCCATTTATAATTTCTCGGATCCCCCACATAATCAAAATGATAATAAATACCATAACCACCCTTTCTTGGTGCCTCACCCAGTTTAGGCAGTTTCCTGATATTCCCCCAGTTATCATCACACAACAGCAGGGTAATATCATCAGGAACTTTCATCCCCTGATCATAATAAGCCTGAACTTCTTTATACAAGGCCCAAAGCTGCGGCGTTTCTGCTGCAGGTTTTTTAGTCACTTTTTCTATAATGGTCCTTTGGTCACTCACAATCTTTTCCAGTAAGGCAGTAGCTGTCCCTTCAGTCATGGGTTCATCTCCGTCGCCGCGCATGCCAACTGTGATGATCTGTTCCTTATCCGCTACGCGCTTTAAACCACTTTCCCAGAATTCCCTTAATTGCTGTGGATTCTGATCATAATTCCATTTCCCGCCTTTGTACCTTTTCCATTCATCATGTGCCCTGGACAGCGGTTCATGATGTGATGTACCGATTACTACTCCATATTCATCAGCAAGAACGGGGTTCATTTTGTCGTCATCATTAAACGCACTTCCCCACATGGCGGGCCATAAATAATTACCCTTTAAGCGCAGAATAAGTTCAAAGACCTTTGCGTAAAACTTACTGTTAAATCCACCAAATTCTTTTTTGCTCCAGCCCGATAAAGCCGGTGCTTCATCATTTAAAAAAATACCCCTGTATTTAACAGCGGGTGATGAAATCATGTGCCTTCCTGGAATTACGAATAGTGTCTTGCTTTTTTTGACAGGCACATCCGCCCAATAATACCATGGTGAGACGCCTATTTGAGCAGCTAGTTCGTAGATACCATAGATCGTTCCCCGTTTATCACTACCTGCAATAACCAAAGCGGAATCTACACCCGGCAGCGGATTGCTGACCACCTGAATTAACGTACTTTCCCAATTTCCTGCTATGCCACCGACATTAATTTTATGGTTACGGATCAGACCATCGATGAGTGTGCTTTTGCCTATTGTCCCGAAAATGATGATCATTCCGGATGCCTTGTCAGTTAACAGTTCAGGTCTGATTCCGGTAACCTTTTCCAGATCTGTCCGGAGATTTTTAGTCGCCAGCGTCACCCCCGGCCACTCCTGGCGGTCGACCATAATTGCAGCGACTTTTCCTTTTACCGCAACAGGAAAGCCTCCTTGGATATACTCCTTCATGACAAACGGATCTGCGCCGGCGCCGTAACAGATAGCCTTGAAGCTAATCAGCAGGACAATGAACAGGACAACTTTCTTCATTATATTTGGTTTTAAATCAACGTCATTGTCCTTCCATACCTGACGATTCAGGATTCCCGGGCATATATCTGGTCATTTACTATTTCAACAGCAGGAGTCGCGTGAGGCTGAGTGACTATTCATCAAACCATTTAGCATGATCTCCATTAAATTTAAAATCCGATAGCGTTTCCACCATCAACAGGCATTACTACACCTGTGATAAACTTTGCTCCATCAGAGCAAAGGAAATAAACTGCTTCGGCTACATCCTCCGGATCTCCCATTTTACCCATTGGGGTCCTGGAAAAGACTTTATGTTTCCGCTCCGGATCAGCATCCAGTGCTTTTGCCGACATAGCCGTTTTTATAAATCCCGGAGCAATACAATTGATGCGGATTCCCAGTGGAGAAAGTTCAGTTGCCATTGCCCTGGTGATCCCTTCAATTCCCGTCTTCGCAGCCGAATAGGCAATCACCTTTGGTATACCATATTGTGCGGCCATGGAGCTGATATTAACGATACAGCCAGTTTGTACTTCAATCATCTTTTTCACCACCTCCCTGCTGATGGCAAAGACGGCAGAAAGATTACTGTGAATGACACTTGCAAAATCTTCATCAGTTACTTCTACAAAAGGTTTCTTCATATTAATCCCGGCATTATTCACCAGAATATCAATCTTCCCGAATTCCAGTGCAATATCTTCGATCAATGCAGGTATATCCTTTAGGTTTCGCAGATCGAATTTCCTGTAAGTGCATAATTCACCAAATTCCTCCGCAGCAGCCTTCAGTTTATCCTCATCTCTTCCGACCATCACCACATGGATGCCTTCAGCTACTAATTTTTTAGTAATGGCTAAACCTAATCCTGATGCGCCACCCGTTACTATAGCTATTTGTTTGCTCATTTATCTCTGCTTTAGTGATGATCCTCTCACGATCAATTCTGTGTTCAGCATTACGGTACTGGTAAAACTCAGATCTCCTTCACCATCCAGGTGGTTAATTAAGATCCTTGCGATATTCTCGCCCATTTCATGACCGGGGTAATTTATCGTGGTTATGGCAGGTTGTGTTACCCTGGAGATTAAATCGTTATTGAATCCTACAATAGCAATGTCTTCAGGAACCCGCAACCCCGCTTCTTTGAGGATAGTAAGTGCAAAAGCAGCCGATGAATCATTGGTAACAAACAAGCCGTCTGGTAATTTATTTCTTTTCAGCACATCATTGACCAATGCATCGTGTACAGCCTGTTCGGACAGATCATTTGAAATAAATAATTCCGGATTAAAGAGCAGTCCCTGATCAGCCAGTGCTTTTTTGTATCCCTCAAACCTGTCTCTGTACACATTTCTTATTGTACTGCCCGTGAGGTGCAGAATCTCCCTGCAACCTTGCTCAATCAAATGTGCTGTAGCGGTATAACCCGCTGTGAAATTATCAATCAATACTTTTGTAGCTACGATATCTTCAGCAACACGGTCAAAAAATATAATGGGTATGTTTTTCTTAATGAAGGTATCAAAGTGACTCAGGTCCTCGGTGTCTAATGCAAGAGCGACGATAAGGCCATCTACCCTGCTATTAAACATGGTAGTGGTATTGGCCTTTTCTTTTTTTTCCTGCTCGAGAGACTGACTGATAATCAGATTATAGCCAGCATTGTTAACCACTTTCTCGATTCCAGATATCACAGCAGACATAAACAAACTATTCAATCTCGGTACAATGATCCCTATTGTATTTGTTTTCTGTGTTCTTAAATTACTGGCAAATTTGTTAGAGCGATAGCCCAGCTCTGCCGCCAGATCAAATATCCTTTTTTTAGTTTTTTCATTGATCGCGGGATGATCCTGCAGTCCCCTGCTTACTGTGGTTGCGGAGATGTCCAGTCTCTTCGCTAAATCATATATAGTAATTTCCTTTTCTTGCATATGCATTTAGCCAGGTGATATTTTGGTTTGGAAGACTAAAGTACAACTAACCTTTCAAAATTGCAACCGATTGCATAATAATTAAACATTTCATTTGCAGCTGAATTCCGGTGTTGGTTAAGCGCTAAATTGATGTAAGTATTTACGGGTTAAAGTGACGAAGGAAGACTGTTCCCACACGGGTATAAATATAAAAACGTTATCGAAGAATCAATGAAATGATTTAAAATACCTGGTCAAACAATCATTATAATTATGTCAGACAAATCATAACCATTTATTTGACCAGAAGAAATTTAGTTAAACAGTAATGGCCCCAGTTCACGAAGACTTCGTCTCCAGGTCTGAAATTCATGGCCTGTATGCTCAGAAATATAAGCCATAGCATTATAGTCTGCATCTTTCAATGCGGCAACAGCATTTTTAACGCCTTCAGGATGCTCTCTGCTTCCACAACTGATGAATATTAATTTTGGTTTTGGTTTGTCTTTCAGCTCCGCAGCATTAAAAGTTCCACCGCTCAGCAAGGCATAGTAACCGAAAAGTTCAGACTTATTCAGCGTGATACTATGTGTTTCCATGCCACCCATCGAAAGTCCGGCCATGGCACGATTATTCCTATCGGTAAGGGTGGAGAAGCTGGCATCAATATAAGGAATAAGTTCTTCCGTCAGTACAGTCTGGAAGGTCTCAATTTTGAAGTCCTTTATACCGCCCCATTTAATCTCATTCGTCATACCATACGTCATTACGATAATAAAAGCTTTGCTTTTACCTTCGGCAATCAGGTTGTCCATAATGATGTTGGCGCGGCCCTGGTTGCTCCAGGCGGTTTCATCTTCACCCCAGCCATGTTGCAGATATAGTACAGGGTAGCGTTTGTTACCTTTCCCATAACCTGGAGGGGTATAAACATATGCTCTGCGTGATGTATGTGTACTTTTTGAAGGGAAAAGAATTTGCTGTACATGGCCATGCGGAACATTTTTGAGTGCATAGAAATCCTGGTCTTTTGCAGGAATTTCAATTCCACTTTCCCAGCGTGCAGAACCAAAATAATTTAAGGCTCCGGGATCATTAAATACACCTCCGTCAATAGTGAGATGGTAATAATGGAAACCTTCATCCATAGCCCCTGAAGTGGTACCTGTAAAATATCCATCAGCGTTTTTAACCAGTCTGGTCCCTCCCTGACCACCAAGACCAAGGCTTACCCAGATACTATCTGCCTGTGGTGCCTTAATTCGGAAACGCGCGTAACCTTGTGAGTTGACCTGCGGGAATTCTTGTCCCGGCTGGTTCAGGGAGGAAGCCGTGAAATCTTCTTTAACACCCCCGGAATTGATTTGGGCCTGACAAAATCCACAACTTATTGTGGCTGCCAAAGCGATTGTCATACATTTTAAGTTCATACGATCTGGTTGTTTATTGCTGTCTTGATTTGCCAGCCATTTTAAACTTTAACCACCAAATCAGACATCCTAAATGTAATAGCTTTACCAGATTCACGCTGCTTAGATTGTTCAATTATATAGCAGATATGTTCAATGCAGTTTCTACTTTCAGACTTGCAATGATTTAACATTTATTCGGGACTATAAGTGCCTGCTAACCTATTGCGATATTCAGTAGGCGTAATTCCTGCATATTGTTTAAAAAACTTGGTGAAGTTCGATTTATCATAGGTAAGCCTGCCTGCCACGGCGCTTATGGTCAAACTTAGATCAGCCAGTAACTTTTTAGCTTCCTCTATTATTCTTAATTCATAAAAATAGCACGGATGATGTCCCGTATTTATTTTGATCACATTGCTTACGTGTACAGGATGCAGAAACATCATCCCGGCGATATCCTTCAGATGGAACATTTCTTCTACTCTACCCGCCATAAAATCATCCAGGTGTTTGTTCATTTCTTTTAGGAACAACATAGTAATCTCATCCTGTCTGTTCAAATATTTAAGCGGAATTTTACTCATCAAGTTGAATTTAATATTATAATGCAGTAAAGTTCCCGAATATTTTACGAAAAGCGTGGTGATTATTTAAGTATTAACATACATCTCCGGCGTTTGCTATAGCAACTTTACCTTTTAATTCACTATATATATTTGTACCCCAGATAATAAATTGGGAGAATGCAGTCAGCATTCTCCTTTCCATGCTTAATTAATACTCCTCGGATACTCCTAAAGCGCTATTATAGAATCGTCCGCTTTCCATTCCGTTAGTTATGCCCTCATATATATTAGTGGCTGCCATTTCCGCAGTCAAGGGCGCCTGATCGCCTCCCAGCCGGGTCTTTACCCAGCCCGGATGTACAGGCGTTACAGTAATACTTCTATCTTCCAGGCGTTTTGCCAGCATAGCTGCATACATATTTATTGCTGCTTTTGACATTCGATACGACGGGCCGTTCACATCAGCATTGCGGGGCAATCCCATGTTACTAGATATAAAAAGAATCCTTGCTCCGTCACTTAGTTTACCAAGAAGAGGTTCGGTAAAGAATACTGGCCCGGTAATGTTGGTATCAACAGTTATTTTAAAGGCTTCGATTTCGGGTTCAATTGCAAATACATCTGGTGCCGCGCCCGCGTTATTGACTAACAGGTCTATTTGTCCAGTCTGATTCTTAATATATTCAACTGCAGTCTTCAGGCTTTCGCTGTCGGTTACATCCAGTTTAATAATTTCAAGGTTTTCATGTGAAATTTCATCTAATGTACCAGTCCTTGTTGTCCCCAATACATTATAATTTTCGCTCAGTAATTTGTTTACCAGCGCCAGTCCTATACCGCTGCTGATACCGGTAACTACAGCAGTTTTCTTTGCGCCACTTTGCATGAGCAGCCCGAACCAATCTTCCAGATGCCAGGTATGCGTAAGTTTGCCATCTTTTAAATGGTGAAATTCATGAAGAGCAATTGATACTTTTTTTTGAGTTGAGGGGATACCCAGCAGATCTGCATTGTGCGTGAATGATATTGCTGCACGTACGCCTGCACGTTCGTGCGTTCCATATATTTCGTGAATAACAATTTCAACATCAGGAAATGTTGCAGAAAAATGGCTGATGATTTCTTCTAGTCCTCGCGGGCCTATCTTTTGACCTGGTGCAAGCGGTATATCCTGCCAATCCGGAGTACAAACTTCATGAAGGACTTCCGTCTGCTTTGTTTTCCAGACCCCATAAAACTGCTCTATTGAATGGCGTTCTTCAACGGTAAGTGCTTTTATCACTCCGTTTCTTTCATTTTGATCATTCATATTCATGTGATTTGAATACAAAGATCGTTTGACCTTATAGAATAATTGTGGTGACTATTACAGTATTAACACTTTGCCCGTTCCGGCTAATTCATCTTAAAGAGGGTACACCCCAGCCATAAAGAAGTGACCGAAAAAAGCCGCCTCAACTCGCTTGAGACGGCCCAATCTTATTTACATAAAACGTCTTGTTCAGCCTGTCTTACAACACGGAACTGTTAGTGAATTTTACCTTGAAAGGCCATTGGTCATCATTAGCTTCATTTTCATCCCATGGATGTGGTGCGTAGGTAGTCGGCGCTCCAGTCACTACATACCATAATTTTACCGTACCAGCCGGCACAGTAAAGCTGCTAGTTGCGTTGTTGGTCCACATGCCACTATACCTGCGTTCTCCTGTATTCAGAATAGAAACATATCCATGTCGCCAACCTGCTCTTGCCGGATTTGCTACCTGATTATACCCAGGCGCATTAACCATACCGGTAAAGACGGTAGACACAACCGTGCCTGCGGCAGGAACAGTTAAAGGGATAACATTGTAACCCGTAGTACCCGGGGTACGATTATAGGCTACCTGGTAACTTCCATCAGTCAGCCTTGTATAGTTCCACGTTTGAGCACCATGGTAATTGGTACCATAAGCTCGGAGTGAAGGAATATCCCAGGTGACAAATCTTACAGCCTGATCATAGATTTCTCCATTAAAAGTTGCCATATCAACACCATTGATCCTCATATATGCCTGAATAGGGTCTTCCGGTTGGCGAGACTCGCGCCATAATCTTCCGATAAAATCGCGCCCTCTTTTAAATTCCCAATAGTAGTGTATAAAGTAACTTGCATAGCGATACCATTCATGGTGAAGATGGCGGTGGTAATTATCCTTGTAAACAGTAAAATCGTATGCGGTAAATACCGTTGACGGATAGCTCTGGAATGCCTGAAAATTAGCAGTTTGCTCCCAAAAACCGTTACCACCATTGCCACCAAACCCGTAGCGGAATCCACCAACACCCTGGTCAGCAAAAACCTGGTATTGAAAACAATGTCCAATTTCATGACCGATTACATGACCAACCGGCTGCATTGTAGCTGGACTAACCCACAGGGCACCAATTACGTTATCATAGCCGGAACCAGTAGCCAGCCATTCTGTTTGGTAATTGATAAAGATCATCATCTTATATCTATTCAGCTTAGATGTAGCTAAATTAGCAAAACCTAATTCAGTTACGTTCAATTGAAAAAAGCCTTCCGCTTTGTTCAGCAGGTCAGTAATATTCACCCGATATGCTGCCGGCACGGCAGTTGAATTTGGGTCGTTACTGCCATAGCCTTTAGCCCAGAAAACAATAAAGTGATCAGAAGTGCGGGATCTTGACCAACTCCATGTGCTAGCTGAATTATTAAAATCATTCGAGCGTAGTTCCAACGGAATATAGACTTCGGGAGCAGCAGCTGCAACTGCTGCTGTTGTGGCCTGCTTTTGCAGGTTAGTTTTGGGTTGAGGGGTTTGGATTAAGTTGAATTCATCTTTACAGCCTGATATGATGACAATCATCATTACTGCTAACAAAACTAGCTTTCTCATTATTTAGGTTTTTAATTGATTAGATTTATTGATTAAAGTTCATAACAAAGAGTGCTAATCTTTAAGTTGCAGATTCCCTCAGGAGATCAACGGGCTGTTCGCGAAAAATATAATTATGATTGGTTAACACTTAAAATATTAGCTCTCAACATACATGTCCAGATCCAAAATAAAAGTGGGGAGGCATGGTTCCACTTGATTCCGGGCCATTATATTACTGGATAAAGAATAAGGTAATGGTTTAAATATACACCTCAAAAAGCAACCATTATGGTCGTATATTTGCAACAAGTTGTACATAATTGATATATTTGTTACTTTATCAGCTGCTTTACCGCTAACAGAGAGGGTGTTACATTATCCTGGGTAAAGGGACGGAAGATTTCGGTTTCTGACCATGAAGGTGATCAGGATTATGGGTAACATTCTTATTAATTTTAACGATACATCTTGGATGCTCTACTAATTATTTCGTTATTTACTTCCAGTATGAACCGTAAACCAAATTAAATGTTAAACCGTAGAAATTTCCTCAACTATGCTGCAACCGCAGTGGGAACCACTGCTATACTTTCTGCATTAGACAATCCTGCCTATGCCCTTTTCAATAAAACTTTTGGTGCAAACGACCAAATCAATATTGGTGTAATAGGAATCAAAGGCATGGGATGGTCTGACCTCCAAGCGGCCCTCAAAGTACCAGGAGTAAATCTGATCGCCCTGTGTGACAGTGATGCCAATGTGCTTGATGAAAGGATGGCCGAATTGAAGTCGATGAATGTTGACGCCGCAAAAGTAAAAAGATATAAAGATTATCGTGCACTGCTCGATAATAAAGATGTCGATGCAGTAATTATCGGGACACCTGATCACTGGCATGCCCTGATGATGATTCATGCTGTACAGGCAGGTAAAGATGTATATGTTGAAAAACCGGTCGGCAACTCTATCATTGAATGCAGTACCATGGTCAAAGCACAGGAAAAATACAATAAGGTTGTACAGGCTGGTCAATGGCAGCGCAGTCAGCAACATTTTAAAGATGCTGTTGATTTCGTAAACAGCGGCCAGCTGGGAAATATCAGAACGGTTAAAGTATGGTGTTACCAGGGCTGGATGAAACCTGCTCCAGTTGTACCTGATACCTTAGCCCCTGCGGGCGTTGATTATGCCATGTGGCTTGGGCCGGCGAATAAAAGAGCATTCAATGCCAGCAGATATCACTTCAATTTCCGCTGGTTCTGGGATTATGCCGGTGGATTAATGACCGACTGGGGAGTGCATTTATTGGATTATGGCTTGCTGGGTATGAATTCACCTGTACCAAAAACCATATCTGCGTTAGGTGGCCGCTTTGCCTATCCCGATCTGTATGAAGAAACTCCTGATACGCTGACCACCTTATATGAATTTGACAAGTTCAACATGGTATGGGATTCTGCCATGGGCATCGATAACGGCTCTTATAACCGCGACCATGGGATTGCCTATATCGGTAACAACGGTACGCTGATCCTCAACAGAGGAGGCTGGGAGGTCATTGAAGAAAAGGTAAGCGGCAATAAAGTTAGCAAGCCCTTTGTTAAATCCTCAGATAATGGACTGAACAATCATATGGTCAATTTCTTTAGTGTGGTCAGATCCAGAAAAAAAGAAGAACTGAACTGCTCTATACAGGATGCTGCCCATGTAGCTACCGTTGCCCAAATGGGAAATCTTGCCTTCAGAAGCGGACAAAAATTATCATGGGACAATGCCAAACACCAGTTTACTGATCAGCAGATCAATGATAAGTACCTGCTGGCCCAGTATCACAACGGTTACAGCTTACCCAAAGTTTAATGCTACAGTTAAGCAGATCAGGATTGAAAGATGGTTCGTGGATAAATCTCTTTCGATACTAAAATTCCTAAAGTGAATATAGGGTCTCCCAGCCGGAGATCGAACCAAAATCTTCATTTCCAGTCAATATAGGTATATTTCAAACTAGATAAAAAACAAGACCGCTGTCTAAGTGATTTAGAGAGGGGTTGTACCTATGAGCGGGAATACTTTGAACACTTAGATCGCTTTTTAGGGCTTATAAAATCAATTATTGATGATTTAAAAACGAAAGGATTTATAAAATGATATAAAATCTGATTTTGAAAGTAGGCACATAAATGTGAAGTAATACCACATTGTAAAGTTTAATTGACTAATAGATAGTTACGATGAATAAAAAAAATACAAAATTTTGAAGAGCAGTGTGCTTTTCAAGAAATTTTGAAAGTAATAGGCGGGAAATGGTCAATGTCCATCATTTATATTCTGTTTTCCGGGAAGAAACGTTTCAGTGAATTGGAACGTACAGTTCCACATATTAATACAAGGATGTTGGTTAAGGAGTTGAAGAACCTAGCGGAATATAAAATTATTACCAGAGAAGTATTTGCTACTGTTCCACCGACAGTGGAGTACACGCTAACAGCAAAAGGTAAAAAACTAGAGCCGATAATAAATGACTTTTACAATTGGGGAGTTGATAATTTATGAAAATCCCATTAAATAGTATTATCTGCATAGCTTATTCCTCGTTGCCAGAAATTGAGAACTAATATAGGTTTTAATAACCACGTCCATTAATAGTAGTATACCAACCTTGGCTTATTACTATTCCCTCATTATTTGGAAATTTGAAAGCTAGGGTGTAATTATTCCAATATTTATCGATAATACTCTCAGAAGAATTTATTCAGTCTTTTCGATGTTTAAGTCAGCTGAATTATCTTCTCTCGGGCAAAATATCAAACCGAAACTGTGATGGGCTTAAAAATGAATTGAGATTTACGTTTTCGGGCTACTATTTAAAAGTTTCGGGCTATCGTACCTATGTACAATGATAGAAATTTGTAGAAACTAAAATATATTATTATGATTAAGTTAGCTATTTTATTAAAACGTCGGAAAGGAATGAGCCAACAGGAATTTTTAGATTACCGTCGAGATGTACATGCTCCACTTCTGCTGTCTATTCCTGAGACAAAAAAGTACGTCAGAAAGTTTATTGTATCCACACCTGTCGAGGCGACGGGCTACCAGAATTCACCTTATGATGCCATGGTAGAGGCATGGTTTGACAGTGTACAAGATCTGAACGCATTCTATCTGTCTGATAATTTTGTAACACAAGTGGATACTGACCATATTAACTTTCTAGATGTTCCTGCGGCTTTAAGGCTGGTGACTGAAGAGACTGTAGTCATAGCCGCCAATGGGATTTGAGGAAAAAATCCTTAGTTTTATAGCTCAGGCACCTGTTTATGAAAAGCACAATACGAATCAGAAAAGGCTTTAATTTGATCGAAGACTTGGCCATTGCATTCAATTCTGTCATTACGAAAAATACGGTTAATCTGCCTTCATACTTAGGTTCAGGAAATCTGAAGGGATTGTATTTCCCTTCAGATTTATCACTATACATAGGTCAACACAGTTTGAACGTTCCATTGCAAGTGGAAACTATCAATGAAAATGACAGCACATTATTCTGCATTTATTCAAGCATCACTTCAAATAGCATAACACTTAAGAGAGAAGGTGAATGGAGAACGATGGCTCATAACGGGCCCAATAGCATTTTATTTTATTCATCTGGTTCATCTGTTGAAATAGCATATCCTAAAAATGAACCTTTTAAAACAATTGCCATAACCTTTACAAGTGCAACTATTAGCGCTATTATGGATCACCCTGACGTTTTAAAGGGAATGAATCCCCAATCATCATTTCTATATTTAGATGAGACAGTGCCCGAAGCAGAAAATCTTTTACGCCAGTTAGCTTGTATCTGCGATGATGACGGACCTTCCAGATTTGATGTTTATCTTACTCTTCTTAAACTACTTAGGCTAACCCTCTATCGCACTTTTATCATCAAAGAACGCTACAATTCCTCCGGTCTTTTAAAAGTAGATGTTGAAAAGTTATTTGCGATTAGGAAAAGTCTAATGGAAAACAGCCACCTCACACCAAAGATTGCTGCGCTCTCAGCAGAATTTGGTATGGGCCAAAGCAAAATGACCAAACTATTTAAACAGGTATTCAACCGTACCATGTATAAGTATGTGCAAAAGGCAAAAATTATCAAAGCCAAGGATCTGCTAAATTCGAAAAAGTACAGTGTATCTGAGGCAGGTTATATGGTCGGATACAACAACATGACACATTTTGCAAAAGCATTTAAAAACTATTATAAAGTTAATCCTGGTGAATACCTAAAAGACTTATTAAAAAAATACTAATTACAAATAAATAACAACTACTTATTAGCAGATATATTAGTATTCCCTCCATAATTGATCACGACAAAAGAGAAATATTACAAAAAACCCGCCTCGCCTATTGGTCTTCTGCCCAAAAGCCAGAAAAACTTTTTAATGCATTATTAAACTCCCATTCTTTTGTTACCGCATGGGATAAGGAAAAACTATACTCTGCTAACAATCTCCATTTGCAATATCCTTGATCGTCTTGATTAGTTTACCTTTTACTTGTTTTAATTGAGTTATTTTGATGTCGATTTCGTTAATCTTTGCACGAAAGATCAAAATCTTATCTGCGGTTTTAAGTTTATCATTTGTCCAACTTTCGAGTAGAAACTTAATCTCGGCTAAAGTAAACCCAATGTCTTTAGCATCTTTAATTAAGCTTAGTTGATCGACAAGACTTTCATCATAGTTTTTATAGTTGTTTGTCTTCACAGATTGGTCAACTGACCCTTGAAATAAACCCAGATTTTCATAGTAGCGCAGCGTATGTATAGATACTCCTGTGCGTTTGGCTAATTCGTTTATTAACATATTTTTAATGTGGAAAAAAATAAGCAAAGTATAGAGTATACTGTATACTTGTTATATGCAAATATACAAGGTAATTTTACAGCGAATAATAAATATCAACAAAAATGACAAAAGCAAAATGGACTTATGATGACATCCCTGACCAAAGTGGTTGTGTTGCGTTAGTAACCGGCGGGCCATCGGGAATCGGATTTCAAATCTCACTAATGCTTGCAAAAAAGGGGGCGAAGGTGATATTAACTTATCGCGACTTTGATAAGGCACAGCAAGCGATGGCCAAGATTATTGGCGAACATCCGATAGCGAAATTATCCATAGTGAAACTTGACCTAACGGATCTGAAATCCGTAGCCGCATGTGCTGATGAAATCAAGCAAGGAAACCAAAAGCTTGATCTGCTTATTAATAATGCCGGTGTAATGGTTCCTCCATTTACACAAACCCTACAAGGTTTTGAATCGCAGATTGGCACTAATCATTTGGGGCATTTCGCACTCACCGGTCATTTGTTGCCTTTGCTTTTGCTTACCCCCAACTCACGGGTTATTTCCGTATCAAGCTTAGCCGCATTTATCGGCAAAATAAATCTGGAAGATCTTAACTATGAACATCGTCCTTACAAAGAATGGGAAGCTTACGGGCAAAGCAAGCTAGCGAACCTGCTATTTATTCGGGAGTTATGTAGGAGATTAGCAGAACATAAACTTTCAATGATTGCGGTAGCCTCACACCCGGGAGGTTCGCCCACCAATTTACAAAGAACTAGCAGTTACTTCATGAAACGAATTCTAACACCGTTAATTTCGCATGCTCCTTCGGAAGCTGCATTACCTACGCTAAGAGCTGCTTGCGACCCTGCTGTTTTGAGTGGTTCTTACTGGGGCCCTTCATCTTTCTTTGGCCTTTCTGGAAGTCCCGAACAGGCAAAGCTTCCGAGCAAAGCATTAGATGTCAATATGGCTTTTCAGCTATGGGCTCTTAGTGAAAAACTAACAGGGGTGATTTATCAATTTGATCAAAATAATAAAATCTAAAATTAGAATAGATGAAACACATTGCAATAATTGGGGCGACGGGCTCAACAGGAAAGGAAGTGGTTAGTCTTGCACTAAAGGCAAATTACAAAGTTACTGTTATAGCAAGAGACCCTTCTGGTATAGAACCCCGTAATAACTTGTTAATGGTAGCCGGCGACGTCACCAAAATTGAAAGTCTTACAAAAGCATTCAAAAACGTTGATGCTGTTATTAGTTGCTTCGGTCCGGCTAATGGAAGAAAACCCGGAAATATAATGTCAGTAGGTACGTCTAACATCGTGCGTGCCTGTGAAAAACACGGAGTAAGCCGGCTGGTTTTCATGAGTGGTATTCTACAAACGACCGGCAGCGAGCTGACCTTCTTCAATAGGCTGGGCCTAAGATTTATTAGACTATTTTTCAAAGAAGTCTACAAGGACAAGATAATTGCAGAAACACTAATACAAAAAAGTCCTTTAAATTGGGTAATTGTACGAGCAGTTGGATTGTCTAAATCAAAACCTACATACAGGTATAAAGCTGGTGCTGGACTTAAGGTTTCGCCATTTAATCCGCTATCCTATACAGATCTGGCTTTGTGTTTACTAGATGCTGTTAATGAGGACAAGTGGACTAGGCAAGTAATTAATGTTGGTAAGAGTTAGCATAAAGAGAACTATCATTATTCCCTCCTTATTTAGTAATCTGCAAACCAGTGTGTCTCAATTCCACCCTTTTTTGAAAATGTGAGTTTTTATATATAAGGGTAATTTAAAAGAAATTAGAATGTGCTACGACTTTAGAAAGCACTTAAAAACACTATTTACCAATATGATTTCCTAAGTGGCTCTATCCTTGTTTAAAATGAAGATTATATATATTTACATCCTCACTAATTCCCTTAAAGAACTTTTAAGTAGGAAAAAGTCGTAAAAAAACCGGAATCGATGTGTTCGATTCCGGTTAGTACCCGGTGCCGGAGTCGAACCGGCACGGTTTCCCACAGGTGTTTGAGACCAGCGCGTCTACCAATTCCGCCAACCGGGCATTGCTTGTTAAGCGGGATGCAAATCTATATATTCAGTACTATATATCCAAAGGTTATTTGAAAAGAATTGCAAATAAAACAGGATTAAGATGCTTTTACCTGATCATCAGCACCTTCATGCAAACGTTTTTCTACAATAAAGGGTGCAAAAGGTAACAATGAGCAGACAAGTACCAGCAAAGTCTTCCCAATTTTCCATTTATATTCCATCCAGCACATGATTACGAGAATCACATACAATACAAAAAGGAGTCCATGTGCCCAACCGGTATATTTTACTGCCAAAGGCATTCCTGCAAAGTATTTTAACGGCATCGCGATCAGTAACAAAGCGAGATAAGAGATACCTTCAGCAATAGCTACTTTTTTGAAAATGGATAATGTGCTCATATAAATGGATTTGTTCAAAAATAGAAAAACCGGAACAGCTATGTCCGGTTTTCTTTATTTTTTACACAGATTAAACATCTGTGCACGTAATTTATTTCAGGCTGACTTTATTGTATAAAGGCCTTAAAAATGTCGTTCCCTAATACGAATACCATTAAACATAACAGCATCACGAAACCTACCATCTGTGCACCTTCCATAAACTTATCACCCAGCGGTTTCCCCTTGATCATTTCGACAATCAGGAAGACAACATGACCACCATCCAATGCTGGAATTGGTAATAAGTTCATAAATGCAAGTGCTATTGAGATTAACGCTGTAGAAGCCCAGAAATGAGACCAGATCCATACTCCGCCATAAACCTTCTGTGCAATAGCTACAGGTCCGGAGAAAGCTTTATTTGCCTTGATTTTACCCGTCAGCACTTTCCATATACCCTTACCATTATCACTGAAGGAGATCCATGCCTGATTTACACCAATAGGCAATGCCTGGAAAAATCCGTAATTAATCGTTTCTTCTTTGATTTCATTTACATTGAAACCTATACCGATTGTACCCGCTGTATCTGTAGGTACCTGGAATGTCATACGCTGCCCTGCCCTGTCTGCTTCAACATTAACAGTTTTGCTTTTCAGCTTACGCATCTCCTTGACCACATCTACATTGTATTTTACAGGAGTACCGTTAACAGCGACTATCCTGTCCCCTTTTTTCATACCGATCTTAGCTGCTGGTCTTCCCGCAACCACCGTATCAATTGTAGAAGTGATTAAGGGTGTACGACTGATAAATTCCTCAATTCCGAGATCAGATACTTTGTTAAGTATATTATCAGGAATTTTAATATCTATGGCTTTACCTTCACGACTGATGGTCAACGTAGTATTGCCCAGTAAAACTTTAGAGCTTAACAACTCATCAAAGCGAATTACTTTTTTACCATTTACCGCAATTACTCTGTCCCCTTGTTTAAGACCTATTTCTTTTCCGATGGATCCAGGATTGATTCCACTTTTAACGGAACTGTTTGCAATGTAGGTTTCACCGAATTTGAAAGTTAACATCCAGAAGATGAAGATACCGACAACGATATTTACAAAAACACCGCCCAGCATCACGATTAAACGTTGCCATGCTGGTTTACTGCGAAATTCCCATGGTTTCGGAGGTAAAGCCATCTGCGCTTTATCCATCGACTCATCTATCATTCCGGCTATTTTAACATAACCTCCAAGTGGCAACCAGCCTATGCCATATTCCACATCTCCACGTTTGATGCTGAACAATTTAAAGCCCCAGGCATCAAAGAACAGGTAAAACTTCTCTACTTTAATCCCAAATGCACGTGCAGCCAAAAAATGTCCTAATTCGTGTAAGATTACTAATATTGATAATCCCAGTAACAACTGGGCAACCATAATCAATCCGTTCATATATTATTCTATGTGTGTTTTAATTTTAAATTAGATAGCTAAATATTTTTTTGTTACAAGCTCACGGGCAAATATACGTGTATGCTCGTCTGTTTCTAAATAATTGTTCAGGCTTGGATGCTGGATAAAAGGTAAGTCGGCCATGCACTGTTCAATTACATCACTCATCTCCAGGAAACCGATCTGATGATGTAAAAAGGCATTCACTACGATTTCATTTGCCGCGTTGATAATACAAGGCATATTACCCCCACTTCTTAAAGCTGCATAAGCCAGGTCCAGATTACGAAAAGTCACCAAATCAGGTTTAGAGAAAGTAAGTTCGGGATAATCCATAAAGTTAAATCTTGGATATGAAGTACTTACCCGATCAGGGTAAGCCAAAGCATAATGAATAGGCAGCTTCATATCAGCTACGCCCATTTGTGCTTTCATAGATCCGTCATTAAACTGAACGATAGAATGGATAATAGATTGTGGATGGACAATGACATCGATCTGTTCAATATCAAGATTGAATAGCCATTTTGCTTCGATTACCTCCAGTCCTTTGTTCATTAAAGAAGCCGAATCGATTGTAATCTTGGCTCCCATTACCCAATTGGGATGTTTTAAAGCCTGTTCTTTAGTCACATTAGCTAAAAAGTCACGGTCTTTCCCTCTGAATGGTCCGCCTGAAGCAGTAATATAAATCTTCTCAATAGAGTTATAATCCTCTCCTGTAAGACATTGGAAAATAGCTGAATGTTCTGAATCTACAGGCAGTATCTTCACCCCATTTTCAGCAGCCAGCCGGGTAACCAGATCGCCAGCAACTACCAGCGTTTCTTTGTTCGCTAGTCCTATTGTCTTTTTTGCTTTGATAGCAGCAATCGTAGGACGAAGACCTACAGCACCCATTAATGCGGTAAGCACGAAATCCGCTTCCGGAACACTCGCAGCCTCGCATAAAGCAGCTTCACCGGCCAAAACTTTAATTGAAGTACCTGACAGACCATCTTTTACCGCAGCATAATACTGTTCATCACCAATTACGACCATTTTTGGATTAAACTCCAGTGCCTGACTAATCAGTAATTCTGCATTGGCATGGCCTGTAAGCGCAATAACATTGTATAGTGCTGGATTTGTCCGGACCACGTCAAGGGTCTGGGTACCGATAGAGCCTGTGGAGCCCAGTATAGCTATATTTTTCAAATTTATGTAGTCAAATTAATGAGGCCTTCTGCAATCTTTCTGTCGTTAGACAAACGCGGAACCTTATTCTGTCCACCCAGTTTGCCTTCTGCACGCATATAGTTTACAAAAGCGTCTTTTTGCAGCGACTGTATGATGAGTGGCTGCAGGATTTTACCTTCAATAAGGTCAAAGTAGTAAATATTTTTCTTTTGTAATGCCTCATCTACTTTTTTACTGAAAGCAGGAAGGTCGGCCGGTGCTGTAGCAAACTCAACAAACCACTCATGATAAGGCAATTGTCCAGCAGGAGGGTTTACCTGGGGAGCAACAGTAAATTCTGTGATACCTACTCCTTCTTCATTGGCAACAGACAACAATGCCTGCTCCACTTCCTCACCAATCACATGCTCACCGAAAGCGGAGATAAAATGTTTGATCCTGCCGGTTACATAAATTTTATAAGGATTTTTAGAAACGAACTTCACCGTATCGCCTATGCTATATCCCCATAATCCTGCATTTGTATTCAGAATAAGGGCATAGTTCTTTTCCAGTTCCACTTCTTCCAAACTTAAGCGGGTGGGATGTTCATTGTAATATTCATCCGCAGGAATAAATTCGTAGAACATACCCGCCTTGACCAGTAGTAGTAGACTTTTATCTACCTGGCTGTCCTGATAAGCAATAAACCCTTCCGAAGCAGGATAAGTCTCTATGGAGTCCACCTTACGGCCAATACTGGCTTCAATTTTTGCCCTGTAGGGCTCATAATTTACGCCACCATACACAAACAGCTGAAAGTTTTTAAAAATATCTTTGATCTGCCTGCCGCCGGTTTTCTCTGTTAACCTATCGAAATACATTTGTACCCAGGGTGGAATTCCTGAGATCAGGGTCATATTTTCCTGGTAGGTCTCTTCAACAATAGCCTCAACTTTTTCTTCCCAGTCCTCAATACAATTGGTCGCATAAGAAGGTAACCTGTTTTTCTGCAGATAGGCAGGCACAAGATTGGCAACGATACCAGATAAACGGCCCACTTTGATCCCGTTTTTTGTACTCATCACCGGGCTGCCCTGCAGGAAGATCATTTTACCGTTCACAAAATTAGCATTCCCGGTTTCATGTATATAAGTAAGCAATGCATTTCGTGCTGCTTTGATATGTTCAGGCATAGATTCCTTTGAAATGGGAATATATTTTGCACCAGATGTAGTACCGGAAGTTTTAGCGAAATAAGCTGGTTTTCCTTTCCAGAGTACGTCCTCCTCACCAGCTACAACCCTGTCGATATAAGGTCTGAGTTCTTCATAATCACGAACAGGAACCAGACGTTTGAAATCTTCGTAATTTTTAATTGCAGAAAATTGATGGTCTTTTCCAAAACTGGTATGCTTTGCCGCGGCGATCAGCTGTTTAAGTGTAGATTCCTGTGCTGCCACTGCATTTTTTTTCCATCTATTTATACTGCTGACCACTAAGGCCGCAAATGGTTTACTTAATGCCGCTTTTAATCCCATATACAGGTTTTAAACAATATTGTGAAAAATATCAGGCTCCTGATCTGAATTGTACTCTCCCATCATCTTTCTATAAGCAATAGTTAATGCTACACTAGACAATGGTACAATGATAAAGGAACTCAGGATATTGATAAAAAATGCCATCACAGGCCATTGTAAAAAGCTTACAAACAGATTTACAATATAAAACCCACCCAGCACCAATAATAACAGCAGAATCTTGGTAAAATTGCCTTTGGTGATGGCCAGGCTGAATTTCAGTGAGCCGAAAGGCGGCTGGTTTTTATCAATAATAAAAAATGGGAAGAATGAAATCCGCACCCAGGTGATAAAAATAGCAACGATACCCACTGCTATAGCCACATTGGTAACGGTTTGAATTTTTATTCCCGTATAAATGAAGGGGAAAGCAATAAGGATGACCACTGCGTAAACGCCAACGATGACCAGCATAAAATAAAACATGCTAATCACAAAACGGATAATCTGCTGCCTGGTTGGCAAGGTGCTGACTATACTTACTTCGTGCTCCTCATCATCCAGTAAATGGAAAATATATTTAAGCAGCGAAAGATTTAGTGTGAAATACAGAAATGCAAAAAGCAAGGCCATAAATACACTCAGCGCCTTATTCACATCCTTTAAGAAAAACGCCATTAATCCGGAGGCATTTGAAGTAATAAACATCAGAAAACATAAGGTCGCGATAGAAAAATAATTTCTCTTCGTCACCAGCCACGCTTTCCCAATTACTTCATTTACAGTAAAAGTGCTCTCCTTTAAAAAATTTATCATTGTCATTTCAGTACGATTCTTTTTATAAAATCCTGCACAAATCCCAGGCCATAAGCCGTTAGTTGAATAAATGAGGATATGATGCTCAAAAGTGCAACTTTTAATGATTTATTGATGGTAAGCGAATGAAAAAATATCAACATAAAATAGACTACGAAGACCGTATTCCCTAAATAGGCCAGCGGCTTGTAGAAAACATTACATAATATATTCACCATAAACGCCACAGTGAACACTGCAGGGAAGAAATGCACTAATTTCAGCTCTGCAGGAAAATGTTTATAAATATTTATTCGTGCGCGACCAAAGAAGTGGATTTGCTTGTAAAACTGCAGCAGACTGGTCCGTCTTTTATGAAAGACCTTTGCCCCCGGGATCAGTCCGATCTTAAACCCATTTTCATGGATGCGAATGCTGTATTCTATATCTTCGCCCAAACGGGTTAAAATAAAACCGCCAATTTTCTCCCACACCTCACGGGAAACCCCCATGTTGAAGCTCCGCGGATGAAACTGGCCGACATGATTTTTATTCCCCCTGATACCACCAGTTGTAAATGGTGACGTCATACCATAGCTGATTGCTTTTTGAACGGGTGTAAAACTATGATGGGCAGCATCCGGGCCACCATAAGCATCCAGATGATGATCATACAAATAGTCTTTTACCGTTTCCAGATAATCTTCCGGAATCAGACAATCTGAATCAAAGATCACAAAGTAATCTCCTTTTGCCCTTTCGAAACCATAATTTCTTGCAAAGCCCTGCCCTGCATTCTCTTTATAGAAATAATGAATATCCAGGCGGTCAGTATAACCATTTACGATCTCCTTTGCCGATTGCACAGAACCATCTTCTATCACCAACACCTCGAACTGCATATAAGTCTGCAGACAAAGTGTGGCCAGCAGTTCATCTATTTCCTGCGGTCTGTTGTAAAGGGGAATAATAATCGAGAAAAACATGTTTAAAGGATTTCTTTTTCTATCAGGTACTGGTTACGTTCCGTCGCATTGCGGGTGACTAATTCTGCCACAAATCCTGTTAAAAAGAGTTGTGATCCTACGATAATAGCAACCAGCGCAATATAAAAACCAGGTTGATCGGTTATTTCTCTTTTATAAGGGATGCTCATAGAAATATGGTAAAGCTTTTCGCCAATAATCCATAAGGCCATGATGGTACCAATCAGAAAGCTCAGTACCCCCATAGATCCAAAAAAGTGCATCGGGCGTTTACCGAATTTACCAACAAAAAATATAGACAGTAAATCCAGGAAGCCATTGATAAAACGGCTGAGTCCGAATTTCGTAACGCCATATTTTCTGGCCCTGTGTTCTACTACCTGCTCCCCTATCTGTTTAAATCCAGCCCATTTTGCGATGACAGGAATGTATCTGTGCATCTCGCCATATACTTCGATTGTCTTGATGACATCACTGCGGTAAGCTTTAAGTCCGCAGTTAAAATCGTTCAGTTGTATGCCAGACATTTTACGTGTAGCCGCATTGAACAGTTTTGTAGGGATAGTTTTGGTAATCGGGTCGTATCTTTTTTTCTTCCAGCCAGAGATCAGATCGAACTTTTCTTCTTTGATCCGGCTGAAAAGCACCGGGATTTCATCAGGGCTATCCTGAAGATCGGCATCCATGGTAATAATCACATCCCCCTGAGCGGCTTCAAAAGCTACATTCAGTGCGGCCGATTTTCCGTAATTACGGCGAAACTTAATGCCTTTAACCGCTGGAAATTCTCTTTTTAACTGCTCGATAACCTGCCATGAAGAGTCAGTACTACCATCATCTACAAACAGCAGTTCATAAGTAAAGTTGTTTTCCTTCATTACCCTGGCAATCCAGGAAGTTAATTCGGGCAATGATTCTTCTTCATTAAGTAAGGGAACTACAACAGAAATATCCATGAATTGTAAAATGAGCTTAAAAAATTAACGTGCAAATTTTGTCAATTTAAATGACAAAACCTGCACGTTAACGAGTTTTTATACTAGTCCACGTTTTGTGGAAACAGTGGTTTTGTTTTTTTAAAGATCGCTGCAAAAATTAAAGCACCAATACCATACATGATGGCCTGGATACCAAAGCCTACAATTCCCTGAAAAAAGGTGGGATTGAATTGCTGCTCCAATTGCTGGGATTGTTTCTCCAGCATCTCGTCTTTTTGCGACTCACTCATTCCAAATTTATTAATGATATCTTCTGTTTTTGCAGAGATCATCTCTTTCATTCGCTCCGGGTAAGTTGTATCTATGAATTTACCGAAAAGGATAGTAAACACATATACCACACCAGCAGAAACAAGGAACATAATAAAAATATGCAAAAGTGCTTCACTGAAAGTCCAGTAGCCCCCGGCTTTTTTACGCATGTCTATACTGAAAAATACGGCAAGGCCCAGACCGATTACGATACTCAATATGGAAAATGCAGTAGAGCCTAACAACTCGGGCATTACATAATTAGTGACTAAAAAAATGACAATACTTACAGTAGCCATGATCAGACCATTTTTTACTGCCTCTCCTTTAAGGACAGCCGGATTTTCAGTAGTTGTTTCCATATTTATGAAATTAATATTTTTCGTGGAATGCGGTAACTAATGCGTAAACAGCAGATTCAAATTCTTTGTTTGTACTAAATTCTGCCAGTTCTGCGTAGGCTTCTGCTGTAGCTTTAGGCTGATTAAAGAAAGCCATGAAAGGGACGAACATATCCTCTATTTCTTCGCCCAGGTCAACCATATTTTTGTGGCTGCAAATATCTTCGATACTGCTTTCTGCCAATTGCTGGTTACTGATCAGATCTTCATAGATATGGAATTCATCCTGAAATTCGTCTTCTTCAACCAATAGGAATTCCGTTAGGAAATCGCCCAGTTCCGGTTTAATTTCTTCATCATGACATTCGTTGATATACAACAGCAGGTTCAGCAATTCTGTACCGCGGTCGATTGTTTCTTCTTCGATATCCGCCCATTCATCTGTTTCCAGGTAATCTTCCTCCAGTTTCTGTACATCACTTGCGAAAAAGTTGATCATCAGCAAATCAAAGAAGACTTCTCTTAAATCTTCAAATGAGGCATGTGCATCAAAAACAGCATCAAACTCAGCTACTTTTTCTAAAAACCCAAGCTCTTTACTGAAAACAACAATCAGCTCCTGTTCCATCTCACCAGCATCAATACCTGAGATCGCTGCGAATTTATCTAATGACGCTACTAATGCGTTCTTTACTTTACTGTCCATATACTTGAAATTGATTATTATTATAAACGAGTTGTACTTTCCCAGTAAGGGTCTGGTTCAGCAAAGGCGTATTTCTTGATTTTGATTGATTACTTTTCGCATCGTACACCCATTTCTCTGTCAGGTTGAACAAGGTAAAATTTGCACGCTCACCTTCTGCGATAACCGGTACAGGTAAGTTCAATAATTTACGGGGATTTACGGCCAGCTTTTCGGCAATCTGTGCTGCATCGAGCCCCGCTTTTACCAGTAGAGGTAATACGGTCTGCAGGGCAATAATACCATAGGCAGCAATCTCAAATTCTACATTCTTAAATTCAGGTTCATGTGGCCGGTGCTGTGAAGCTACAGCATCAATAGTTCCGTCTTTTAAGCCTGTGATTAGCGCTTTATTATCTGCTTTACTACGTAAAGGCGGTTTTATTTTATAATTGCTGTCAAAATCATTTAACAACTCTTCTGTGAAAACCAGGTGGTGTGCTGCCACATCACAAGTAATATTTACACCATCCTTTTTAGCTTTTTTAATGAGCGCCACCGATCCGGCGGTAGAAATATTACTGATATGCACCGGTGCATCAAGATAAGTAGCCAGGAATATATCTCTGGAAATGTGCATCTCTTCTGCCAGGGCTGGAATACCTTTCATGCCTAGTAATACACTGGTTTTACTTTCGTTAATCTGAGACTTACCTGCAATGGATTTGTTTTCCGGGTAGACAATCAGTAAAGCATTAATGCCTTTTGCATATTGGAGTGCGCGACTCATAAAACCATCGTCCGTTACCGGTCTCGTACCATCTGAGAAAGCTACTGCGCCTGCCTGCTGCATATCGAACATCTCAGCCATTTCCTTCCCTTCGAGATCATGACTGATAGCACCTATAGGATGTACATCCACTAAATTGTTTTTTGCCTTGTTGATGATATACTGTACCTCGGCTTTCGAATGCACAACTGGTTTTGTATGTGGTAAAACAGCAAGTCCGGTAAACCCTCCTGCCTGAGCAGTCGCGGTAGCCGTCTGAATATCTTCTTTGGTTTCAAAACCCGGATCTCCGATGGAACAGTTCAGATCAAAAAATCCAGGAGATAAAAAGGCGCCCTTACCTTCAATAACTTCTTCATTAGGAATTGTCTGTAAAGCATCACCTATAGCCGTAATCTTTCCCTCTGCTACACGCACGTCACAGGTTTTATGATTAAAAGAGCTATTCGGGTCGGCTATGGTTACGCCTTTGAGGAGAAGGTTCATGTCTTTTGTATATTTTTAGGGTGGTTAAAAAATCGAATCAGTACAACTTCAACGGCTAAAAAAACGGCACACAAAACTAGGCAAAGTTTCCATAACTCTGTGTTGTTATTTTTAACCGCAGCGACAGATGAATCTGCCTCTGCATTATTGATGTTGATTTTCTTAGTGCCAAAAAGCTTTTCCAATGCTACTGCACTGGTATAATGGAGATCAGATTCTGCGCGGTCTTCATTAAAAGCATAAAGATTAATCAGGGAATCTGTCTTTTTTAATTCATAAAATCCGGCTTTTTTAACCTGGTCTGCTACATACAGCAATGTTTTGCCTGGCGTTTGCCTGAGTTCGGGAATAATTTCTGTATTTCCAGCCGCCAGCTTGAGTGATTCCCCTGAATGCAGATTAATCTGGGAAGTGCTTAGCACTGTATGCTGACCTAATGTATAGTACAATGGCTGTTCCTGAATACTGGAGAACGCGATTTTATAGAGCAAGGGTACAAATACCGGATGCTCAGGTAAATTACTGTCTTTATTGCTGAGCGAGGTAGCGGAAAGATAAACCTGTCCGGCACCGGATCTGTATCGGGTAAAAAAGGACTGATTTAAAGGCAATCCCATGATCTCTTCGCTGTTGCTTTGGTTCCGCTGCGTATAAATAAATCGTCTGTTTACTTTTGGCAAATCCAGTTTTTCAGGAATCTTCTCAAAAACATCGCTGAAAAGACTGCTTTTTAACGCGATCGATTTTACATTGATGGTGTCTTTGTTCAATGTGTGCACTCCCGGCAGGGAAAGACTGTTGAGAAATGTGGAGAAATCTGTCTGATTCACATTCAAATCTGGGAAGATGACAATCGTGCCGCCGTTTTGCAGGTATATTTTAAGTTGCTGGGCGAGTCCGCTGGAGGGCGACTTTAAGTCTGATAATACAATTAAGGGGTAATGGGGAAAAGCAGAATAATCAATAGTCGACTCCGGCATTTTAGTCAGCCTAAAATACCGGTCGGCCCCAAAAAGTGAACTGATATATTTTTCTGATGGATTACCGCTAACCTGTAATACATTTAAACCGGTATTCACCTTGAAAGTAAAATCCAGCTGATCATCAAATGTAACCGGGTAGTCCTTTAATGTAACTGTTCCCTTCTGCCAGCCGGCGCTTAGTCCGCTAAAAGAAAGTGTATCATTTACGGTTTTACCCGCAGAAATATTTGCAGTGGCCAATGCTTTTTGCTGATTATTGATGGTTAGCCTGATGCCTAAATTCCGGCTGTCTTCATCCGCATAATTGTGCAACTGCACCACAAACTTTTCTGCATCATTAGGCTGATGAGCTGGTGAAAGTGACCAGATACTATCTACTGCAATATTTGCCGTTGGATTTGCACTAAAACGTACGAGAGATAGATGCGTATGCTCATCCGTACGGAGTGCAGCTGTACCTGCAAAATGCAATTGAAAGTCTGACAGGATATAACTATAAGAGTTGCTGTTCTTTTCTTTACCAGCCTGTTGCCGGTTCAGCACCTGCTGCAAACTACGCTGTACAGGAGAGATTTTGATTTCATCTATCAGCGGCAGGAGTTCATCATACCGAATTAGTCGCTGATGCCTCCCCTCAAAGTCATTGGTAGTTAGTCTGAATCTATCATTGGGTCCAAATCCTTTTGCAATTTCTTTCGCCTTTCTTTTTGCTTCATCCAATAAAGTCCCTTCCTTATTCAGCGTTTCCATGCTGTAGGAATTATCAATATAAATATCAGCTAAAGTATTCAGACCAGATGTAGCTGCTGAATCTGAAGCAAGATACGGTCTGGCAAAGGCCATGACAAGAAAGGTTATAGCGAGTATCCTGCAAGCCAGGATAAGCAGGTTTTTCAGCTTTTCCCAGGATGAATTTTGTTCTTTTGCTGCCTTTAAAAACTGGACATTACTAAAGTAGACAGTTTTAAATCTCCGGAAATTAAATAGATGAATAAGGACAGGAATGGCTACTGCCAGCAGAGAAAAAAGAAAACCTGGGTATAGGAAATTCATTAAAAACCAAAGGTAGAAATTATTTATATTTTTTCATCGCATTATATAAGTTTTCATCCAG
>Ga0247808_10000041_pt1 | contig 147751 bp, 104 predicted proteins | sample UWRJL089202R1_FD_179914 | JGI IMG/M metagenome (GOLD analysis project Ga0247808, IMG submission 179914) | Plant litter microbial communities from Arlington Agricultural Research Station in Wisconsin, United States - UWRJ-L089-202R-1 | ecosystem: Environmental > Terrestrial > Plant litter >...
TTTTCATCGAAGTTATGTTTCCTCATTTAAAAAAATACATGAGGCAGTGATTTTAAGTAATCAGCAAAAATATGACAACTTCAACCAAACATATCCAACTCTTATAAACCGTATTCCTTTCCACATGATTGCATCTTATATTGGGATTACGACAGAAATGCTCCAACAGCTGCATAATAGCCAAAACGAGTAATATGACGATTCGAATTTCCTCAGCCACCTCTCTACAGTAGGCTAGCCGGCCCATAATCTGACAACAGTCCTAACGCAGTTTTGCAAACCGGATTTTTCACAGATTTAACTGCGACATCCATTAACATTCGGTAATCTTCCTTCATGTCCATACTATGCTTCAGGAAAAGATGCACCAATACCTTATCACTTAAAGCAGCAGGACTTATCTTTTTAATTGCATTATATATACTGATAAAATTAATACTGGTGTACTTCTCCAGATAGTCCGTTACTAACTTATCCAGCATATAGCCAGCATATTCCCTGGAGGTATATTTAATATGGTCTGGTATTTCCATCTCTAATCCTGACCGAAAATGTAAACGATAGGCTGCAGCAGTCTTTAGATAAGATGCCTCGTCATTATTTGCCAGGGTGTTCAACATTTGCTGGTAAAAAGCGGCAACAAGTATTTTTTCCTGTTGAGCGTTTATATCTGCATATAAAAGTAAATAAGAATATTCCGAGATTTCCGGACGATATTTTTCTACAGCATCTTTTAGCATTAACATATGAAGATTGTAATTATTTTTACTGAAATAAGCTCCATCTTGTCCAAAAACAGCTGTTTCTTCACTTTTAAAATGTGACTGCCGATATTGTAATTCACTAACACAACGGTATTTTCCGGAACCTATACCTGAAAAATCAATATCATATTCCTGCATTTTTATGTCTGCAGTCACTTTGATCTCTACATTATCGCCAGGCTCATAGTGATAATCTTTTAAAACATAGCTTCTGCCTTCTTTAGAATTGATGACCATTGAAAAATAGGAAGGTGCATCAATATCCTGGAGATCGAAAAAATAAATATTGCCATTGCATTTATAAGGCTGAATGATGCTATCTTTTTCAAGTTTCAATTCCGGCTCATCTATTAGATGGTTTTCAATGATAAGGTATGGGACTTCCCGGATATTTTCATCCATGTGTATCTCAAAAAAAACGCTGTTATTTGGTTGGCAGAAAGCATTATTATTTCCAGATGCTATAGTGTTTAGGACAATCATAATTGATATAAAAAAAATAAATCTCATGGTTAAGTTGATGATCTAAGGAAAGTCTTCCAGATAATTACAGTGCATAATATTCCCCTACGAGCTAAAATTAGCTCATTTACTTTCCATTATTTGTAATTTTGCGGGTAATCCCAATTGTAAAAAATAGCAGGCTGCTGATTAATTATACTCGTGAATTTTTCAGACTGCTGTCTATAATCATCAATCTGGCGGTACCTTGATGGCATTTAAGGAATGAATGTCTGATTTTTTCATAATCGGTTATATGTTGGTTATTACTAGCTAACTAAAAGGTTTTAAAATAAAACAGGCTTTTAATTGTGTTAATTTTTTAAACAACCTAAAAACCGATCATCATTATTTAGCTACTATAAATCAAATATAACGACAATATATTACATATGCAAATCGTACTTAACAAACAACCTTAATGCATATCATTATTTTTTCTTTTTGAAAATGGCAAAAAGAACAAAGATACATAAGGTAATTGGTGCTAAAGAGATGATTGGAAATTCATTAAAAGAAAAAAGAATTAGTATGGGTTATTCAATAGCTGATGCGGCTGACCTGACTGATTTTTCTAAATCGACAATAATTAATATAGAAAAAGGTATAGCCACAAACCTTGATTACTATATTGCCTATGCACAAGCGCTGAACTTTAAACTTGATCAGCTTTTCGATATTCAGGTTGAATACAAGCCCAGGTTCGAACTACCTGAAAACAAAAAGAACAGAATATTTCTATCCAGAAAAATCAAAGTTCTATTTAATGAGGAGGATTTTTTCAGCAACAATGTCAGTGTTAATGATATCATAACAAGACTTGAAGAAAAGAAAGAAGTTAAAAGATCTAAAAAATTAAGCACCGATGTTTCAAGAATTTTATTAAATTGGGTAGAAGATGGAACAATATATATTGTAGAAAAAATAGGAAGAAATAACATTTATAGCAAAGTGGAGAGCTAATAATTCCTATGTTTGAGGAGGATTTCTCGTCCTCTCCAATTATTTTAAAACTATTTCTATCGATACAGGTTGTAAATAAACCTAAAAATATGTACCTATGGAAAATAATAAAGATATTATCAGCGATTTAAAAGGATTGATAAACATTTTGAACGACGGGAAAGAAGGTTATGAGTCAGCGGCAGAGGCTACTGAAAGTGTGGAATTGAAAAGCGTTTTTCTTAAAAATGCCACAGAACGTGCTGTTTACGCTCAGGAACTTAAGGCTCACATTGCACAGCATGGGGGTAAGTCTGAAAATGAAGACGGTGGTGTTCTCGGTGTTTTACACCGTACATGGATAGACATCAAACAAGCATTAAGCAGTAAAGAGGATGCTGCAATTCTTGGAGCGATAGAAACGGGAGAGAAAGCAGCACTCGAGAAGTTTGATTCAGCGCTGGAAGATTATGCTACCCATGCAGATCATATACAGCTATTGCAAAAACAAAGAACAGGCATTCTGGAAGCCTTAAGGGAAATTGAAACTTACCACCAGCGCCTCGAAAGGGCATAATACCCAATAAAATTAATTAGTAAAAACAATATGAAAAACGGTACAGTAAAATTCTTCAACGCAGAAAAAGGATTTGGATTTATTAAAGATGACAATGGTCAGGAGATCTTTGTTCATGTAAGCGGTCTAATTGACGAAATTCGCGAAAATGACCTTGTAGAATACGAGGAACAAGATGGAAAAAAAGGATTAAATGCAGTAAAAGTAAGACTTGTATAATAATTTCCTTATTAAATCAAGGTATGTTCATTTTTGGACATACCTTTTTTTATGCTACGAATTTATTTCAGCAGTGATTTAAGCGCTGACCAGATTGTTTCAGCAATTAGCTGATATCCTTCAGCTAAAGGATGTACGCCATCGGCCATATTCAGGTGTTTTATTCCTGCGACGCCTTCCAGCAAAAATGGAACGAATGCAATATCATAGTTTGCAACAAGCCTGCGAAAAACATTTCGATAAGCTGCAGCCCTTTCGCCGGGAACCCATACCGGCAATTCCATGCCTAAAAGTAACAAGTTAACTTTGGGATTTTTGTCTTGTATTTTATCGATGATCTGCTGCAAATGGGTAAACATCAGCTCCGGTGGTACTCCTCTAAGCATATCATTAGCGCCAAGCGCAAGTACAAATATGTCAATTGATGGAACTATTAAACGATCTATTCTTTTTAAACCGTCTTTGGTAGTGTCACCACTGATACCCGCATTAACGACTTTATAATTCAATCCGGCCTGTGTAATTTTTCGCTGAATTATTGCAGGGAATGATTCTATTGCGGCATTTCTCAGCCCATACCCGGCTGTAAGACTATCCCCAAAAAAGATGATATGTTTCATTCAGTAATAACCACCACAGCCAGTAGATGTTTATCTTCAAATTGTCACTTCTAAAGTGACAAAAGAGTCGGAATTCAGCGTATTACTTATTTCTGAAACTATTAGGCTAAAAAAGAGTTTTATCCTCATCAGATAAATTAAACAAAAACTTATAATAATGGCAGAACTTAATGTACAACCAAAAAAGAAAAGTCCAATTCTTTGGATTATATTGGCTTTAATAGCATTGGCGATCCTATTTTTCCTGATCAGAAGAAATAGCGAAACAAAAACCAGCACCATCTCAGATACCACTGTCCAGGATACGATAGCGAAAACCGTTGCAGATTGGGATCAGGTAGATTTCAATGCACCGGGAACTTCTTATGATGAAGTAACAGATAAAGGAGTTATTATCCGCAGCGCTAAAGGTTATGCAATTTATGGAATAGGCGAAAATATTCTTTTCGCTAAAGATGAGAGCAGTATTCAAAGTACTGCCGATGCACAATTACAGCAAATCGCAGCGTCGCTAAAAAAACGTTTTGATGGAGCATCCTTAGGCATTTATGGAAATACAGATTCGACAGGAACAGCTACCCACAATAAAAAACTTGGAGCGGAACGTGCCGACGCAGTGAAAAACTGGCTTGTTAAAAATGGTTTTTCTGAAGACTTGATTTCAATTCATTCTAAAGGAGAAAACAGTCCTGTGGCAACAAATGCTACTGAAAAAGGGAAAGAGCTGAACAGAAGCGTGGAAATTGTCGCATTGAATACTAAAAATAATAAACATATCAACTAATTACCGAATCTTAAAATTGAAAAAGATGGCATCAGAAGAAAACAAATATGACCGCTTACAGGAATTGAGCGGTAGCGATTTTGAAATTGCAGATTATCAGCCTGATATTAAAAGCTGGGAAATTTTTGACTCTGCAGGGGATTATATAGGTGATGTGAAAGATCTGATATTCGATAAGGAAAGCCGTAAAGTAAGATATATTATCACAGATCTTGATATATATGATTCCGACGAAGATAAACAGGTCCTGATTCCTATAGGACTTGTCTCATTAAAGGAGGAGGAAGACGAAGTGATATTAACAGAGGCTATCTCCGCAAACTTACCTTTATTACCTGCTTACAAGAAAGGATCAATTACTCCGGCAGAAGAACTGCAAATCAGAAATGTACTAACCGGTAGCGCGGAACAGGTTGTTGATCACATGAATTATATACAGCACCAGGATGATTTCTATAATCATCAACATTTTAGTGACAGCGGTTACAATAGAAATCCTGCAGGCAAAGATGGCCTGGATCCGGGTCAGATTATCTGATATGAAGTTTGGCAGCCCAGCTGAGCGCTTTGGCTGCCAAACTATTTAAATGCCTCCAATAGCTTTGCAGAGCGTGCGCACACTTGATAGGATAACCAGTACACCCACGGCAATCAGGATTGACTTGGTGTTCAGTTTACCTGCAAGTTTTGCGGCAATTGGTGCAGCAATCACCCCGCCAATAATTAGCCCTGCAATTGTTTGTATATGACTTGTGCCCAAAATAATAAAAAAGGTAAGCGCACTACCCAAAGTCACAAAAAATTCGGTCAAACTTACTGTACCAATAATATATCTTGGGGTCTTTCCTTTTGCAATCAGGGTACTGGTAACTAATGGCCCCCAGCCGCCACCTCCAAAAGAATCCAGAAAACCACCGGCACCAGCCAGCCAGCCGGCATGTTTTACTTTTCTCGACTCATTTTTCTTTCTGAAGGCATTAAATAAAATCCGCCCGCCAAGCAGCAATGTATAGGCAGATAATACAGGACGAAGCCAGTTTCCGTAAGATTCTCCAAGGTAAGACAATAACACAGCTCCTATTACTGCTCCCAGTACCCCCGGAAGTAACAGGGTTTTAAAAAGCTTTTTGTTAATATTTCCAAACCGGTAATGACTAAACCCTGAGGCTCCGCTGGAAAACATCTCGGCAGTATGTATACTTCCGCTGATTGCTGCAGGATTAAGTCCGGTTGAAAGTAATACAGTGGTTGATATCACACCATACCCCATCCCCAACGCGCCATCAACCATCTGCGCAACAAATCCTGCAAGCACCATCCAGCCAAAAGCCGCATCCAGATCCAGATTTACTGCCAGCGTTTTGAAAGCTGTAATCAAATTGGTCATCGGATAAAAAGACGCAATAGCATGACCCACGATGATGAAAGCCAATGCAAATAAACAGCGCCCGGCAAAAGTTTTCCAATATCTTTCATCACGAAGATTAGGCTTTTTACGCGGTAAATCTTTTAGAGATTTAGCATCCTGATCTTCTTTATTTTCTACATCGGTCACTGTATAGTTTTCCATCAATTGGGCTGGTTCTAAATAAATTTATATCATTTGTTTTTAAAGATATAAATAATCTAGTATTCCAATAGACTTTATTATCCCATTCGGGATATCAGCTAACATGTACACAAGCTATGCTTATTTGCTCACTAGTGAAACTTAATTTTTAACCTGATCTCCTTGTTGACATCTTTGCCTCCCCTAACCCACCTCGATCCACCAAGCACAAGGATAATTGCCCGGTTATTAATGGCATCATTAATGCTCTTAACAATCCTTATTTGGACAGGGTTACCCGCTGCATCAATCTTAAATGCGACGATTACTTTTCCTGTTGTGCCCTCATTCAGCGTAGCCTGCTGTTCAAGATATTTTTTATAAGTTTCCCATCCTATCAAAGGATAAGCCCTTGCAGTTGCTTTTTTATTTGCTGAGATTATTACAACCTCATTGAGCGACTACTGTGTATCAGATAAAGTATCGTTTACCTGTCCAACGCAATTTGTACCCCTGATCATTACAACAGCAACCTTTCCTGCCAATGCTTCTCGCCTGTCTGCAGGTTTGCTGATTGGTGCTGATGAACTGGTCATGTCCTTTTTTCTCGTTGCCGTATAACCGGTTACCACTATTTCATTTAAAGCCTGCCCGCTAAAATATCAGAGTCACGCGCAACACTTATTGCGGCTATAGTGTTCGAATCTTTCACGAGTCTCCTCTCAAAAAGTAATACCATTGTGAAGGATGAAAAGTAAAATGCTAGGCTTTCCCTTAGTGAGATCATAAGAATTGAATTAGTATATTTCTTATAGCCTCACTATGGGTTAACTACCATAAGTGCTACCTTATATCATAGTGCCAGCCAATTTTATTCACTGTAAATACGCATTTGAACAAGTTGAACAGCTATTTCATTTATTTCTAAACAATCATATACCTATTTTCGTTTACACGTCTCTTAACGTTGACCGCATGAACATTCTATCCAGAAAAAGTAAATTTGAATTAGGGCTGCTTTCGCTTTATCAGAAAAATAAGAAATTGCAGGAAAGATTTCATATGATAGAATTTATCAAACACTTTTCTATTATCCAACATAATCAAATTCCCGAATTCCCAATGCAAGATCTGGAGATTGAAGAAGATATACTTCAGTATATTCAGCGGTTATATGCCGACTGTTTTTCCGATTTTGGAAAGTAAAAACAGAACGACATTAATCAATATTGTCTGATACTTAACCAATATTAATATCTATGTTTTTTTCAGGATTTTCTTTGATATCTATGTAAAAAATAATTGATGTATGTATATCGAGATATAAATACATCAATATAAAAATAGAACAGATGGAAATGATTTCTGCTACACAGGCCGCAATAGAAAAAGAAAAAAAATACGGAGCGCACAATTACAGTCCTTTGCCGGTCGTGTTAACAAGCGGTAAAGGAGTTAATGTGTGGGACGAAGAGGGAAAGCAATATTATGATTTCCTGTCTGCCTATAGCGCCGTTAATCAAGGACATTGCCATCCTTCCATTATTGAGGCAATGATTAACCAGGCAAAAACACTTACGCTAACCTCCAGAGCATTTTACAATGATAAATTAGGCCCTGCCGAGGAATATATCTGCCGGTATTTTGGTTATGAAAAAGCATTATTCATGAATTCCGGAGCAGAAGCGGTAGAAACAGCGATTAAGCTGGCACGTAAATGGGGTTACAAAAAGAAAGGCCTGACACCGGGCTCTGCATCGATAGTTGTAGTAGATGGAAACTTTCATGGTCGTACCACAGGCCTCATCTCTTTTTCGACAGATCCCATGAGTACTGATGGCTTTGGGCCCATGATGCCAGGTTACCATATTATTCCATATAATGATTTAACCGCGCTGGAAAATACCCTGGCACAACATCCGGAAATATGTGCTTTCCTGCTCGAACCTATTCAGGGTGAAGCCGGCGTATTGATTCCTGATGACGGATATCTTACCGGCGCCCATGATATTTGTAAAAAATACAATGTTAAGTTAATCATCGACGAAATACAAACAGGAATCGGCAGAACGGGAAAACGCTTAGCGAGTGACTATGATGGCGTAAAGGCAGACATACTTATCCTTGGAAAAGCGTTATCTGGTGGGGTATTGCCAGTATCTGCGGTATTATGTGATGACGACATTATGCTTTGCATCCAGCCTGGAGAACATGGATCCACTTTTGGTGGCAATCCACTTGCAGCAGTAGTTACCATCGCAAGTCTCGAGGTTATGGAAAGAGAAGCACTCACTGACAATTCATTTGCTATGGGCGAAATTTTCCGGGCAAGGATGCAGGCTTTAAAAGAGAAAAGACCTGACCTGATCAGCGCAGTACGAGGCAAAGGTCTGCTAAATGCAATAGATATTATTCCGGGTGAAAAAACGGGTACAGCTTACAACGTTTGTCTCGCGCTAATGAAAAAGGGACTACTTTCTAAACCTACTCATCAGCATACGATCCGTTTTTCTCCGCCATTGGTAATCACTGAGGAAGAGATACATATTTGCTGTGATATTATCGGGGATGTAATTATGTCTATTAAATAATCTAAGCCAGCTGCTGCACCTTGTATTTCTTTAAATAGTCTCTGGGGGCAACGCCGGTAAACTTCTTAAATACCTTATTAAAATTAATAGCACTGTTAAAACCTGTGGCGAAAGCGACGGAGGATATTCCGTCAATTTCGCCTTTTATTATTTTATCACAAGCGGCGTTGATTCTTATCTCATGTAAAAAAGTAATATAAGTTTTACTCGTATGCTTTTTAAAGTACTTACAAAAAGCCTGAGGAGTCATATGGCAAATTTCTGCTACCATATCCAATGAAATATCTTTCGCATAATTACTGAGCGTAAATTTATAAATCTTGTCCATCCTCAGACTCTCTTTACCACCAATCACCTTTCTCGAATTACCTGAAGATAAAGATTTAAATTCCTTCAGATCGATGGAAAGATAATGAAGTAACTCAATGAATTTTAATAATCTTGGAACACCAGAAAGTGTAACCATTTTTTGCACCACAGCAATCACTTCTGCTGAGTTTTCCTGAGGAATCTGGATACCATAATTCACATTCTCAATAAAATTCATGATCTGTCCGAGTTCCGGCAAGCTCACAAAACTGCTCAACAGCGTTTCCGAATCAAAATACAGATGTATAGCATGCACTTTATTTTCAATCGTATCCTCAAAATAAGAAGGATCCGATTGAAAAATATGGGGCTGATTTGCTGCGATAAAATAAACCTCCCCCGCAGAAAATCTCTGGGTATAATTGTCAATGATCAGGTTGCCCTCGCCTTTAACTATCAATGTGATCTGCATTTCCCCGTGCCTGTGAAAATAGTTATAGAAGTAAGGAAGAACATCCTCTTCAATAACTATGGAATCTTTAGACAGGGGTACTGCAAACTGGACAACATTCATTATAATTTTTCTAGTCGACAAAAGATGCTATGAATATAAGAATAAATGATCAATCAGCTCTTTCCTGAGATGCGATAAAGAGATCTAAATCACCTTTTTCATAAGCAGGGCACGCCCCTGATTTTGAAGTAATAAAGCCGCCCATCCCGACAGCATATTTCAACGCGTCTTCCGGAGAACCACCTGTAAGTTTCACCGCTAAAAAAGCAGCAAGAAAAGAATCACCGCTTCCGATCGTATCTTTAACCTTAACCGGATGTGCGGCAGCATCATACTGTTTATCTGCAGTGTAATAACTTGCTCCCTTACTTCCGTTTGTAACTAATAATTCCTGAATCTTGAAACGCTCAAACATCATATTTACACAAGCAGACTCCGTAGTACATGATGGATCGAACCATTCAGCCATCATCATTAGTTCATGGACATTCAATTTTACCAGGTGCGACTTTGGAAGCAACCCGGCAATCAATTCTGCCGAAAAATGAGGTGCCCTCAGGTTGATATCAAAAACGCAGTAACCAGTATACTCCAGCATCTTAAGTAATGTTTCTTTAGAAACATTATTTCTGACACCAAGACTACCAAAAACAAATGCATCTGCATTTTTCAGTAAGTCTTCATGCTCAGGCAGCCATTGGATATAATCCCAGGCCACAGGATAAATGATGTCATATGCAACTTCATCATTTTCTCCAATTACCGCATGTACCTCGCTCGTATCTTTCGTTTTGTCAAATTGAATGAACTGAGTAGATAAATCGTTTCCTTCTAAAAATTCCAGCAAATTTTTACCCGGCACATCATCTCCTACTCTACTCACCATTTTACTTTCTATCCCCATTTTCTGTAGATGATAGGCTACATTCATTGGTGCACCACCCGCCGTTTTTCCTGATGGAAGTACATCCCAAAGTATTTCGCCAAAACACACTACCACCTTATTATCAAGATTACTATTCATCATTTTTCATTTTTAGACTATGTCCCATATTATAAAATAGAAATGCCCACTTATCAGCGATTTCTTCAATTGCTTTATCTGTCGGTTTACCGGCACCATGACCGGCATTTTTTTCAATCCTGATGAGTACAGGAGATTCTCCGCCATGTAACCGCTGTAGCTGTGCTGCGAATTTGAACGAATGTGCGGGTACAACTCGGTCATCGTGATCAGCAGTAGTGATTAATGTAGCTGGATAAGCAACACCAGCTTTCAATGCATGTAATGGTGAATAAGCAAGCAAATACTCAAACATCTCTTTTGAATCTTCTGCTGTGCCGTAGTCGAAGCTCCATCCTGCTCCTGCCGTGAACTGATGATAACGCAACATATCTAAAACACCTACTGCAGGGAAAGCTACCTTAAATAAATCAGGCCGCTGCGCAATTGTAGCAGCAACCAGCAAGCCCCCATTTGATCCACCCATAGCTGCAAGATAATTGCTGGATGTATACCCATTTGTAATCAAATATTCTGCGCCGGCTATAAAATCATCAAATACATTCTGTTTCTGCATTTTCGTACCCGCATGATGCCATTTTTCTCCATATTCCCCACCACCCCGAAGGTTAGGCACTGCATAAATTCCTCCTTGCTCCAGAAGCGCAACTACAGAAGTACTAAATGCTGGTGTTAAACTCACATTAAATCCTCCATAACCATAAATAACCGTAGGATTATTGCCGTCCTTTGTCAATCCTTTTTTGTAGGTAATAATCATGGGAACCTGTGTTCCATCTTTTGAAGTAAAAAAGATCCGTTCTGATTCATAGTCGGAGGATTCAAAATCTACCCCCGATTTCCTGTACATTTCAGACTTTCCCGTGACAACAGAATAGTTAAAAATTGTAGCCGGATAAACGTAGGACGTAAATGTATAAAAAAGCTCATTTTCAAAGCTTTTACTATGGAAACCTCTCGCAGTTCCCAGGCCGGGTAAGCTGATTTCATGCTCTTTCAATCCATCCATATCGTATTGTATCACCACGGAAACAGCATCTTTAATATAATTGGCAAAGAGCTTTCCACCGCCAGTTGAAGGATTTAAAACATGAGCTGTTTCAGGTATCAGTACCTGCCAGTGTTCGGGCGTCGCCTGCCCCGCATCCGCCGTAACTACACAACCATTAGGTGCATTAAGATCTGTATGAAGATATAACTTACTTCCTATATTGTAAATTACAGCATGATTCTGATCGAAATTATCAACTATAGTAATGATTGGTGCATTTGCTATTGAAAGATCTTTCAGGTATAACTCATTACCAGAAGTGGAGTTTGCGGCGGTAATCACAAGATAACGTTCATCTTCTGTTACATCCGCCCCGATATATCTTCTTGGCATCTCTTCTCCACCAAATACAAGCTGGTCGTCTGCCTGTAGGGTTCCAAGTTGATGATAGTATAATTTATGATGTTCTGTTTTGCCAGATAACTGACTCCCTGCTAAAGGTTTATCGTAAGTGCTATAATAGAAACCATCATTCCCCCGCCAGGAAAGGTCGGAAAATTTAACATCACTTAGCTGGCTACCTATCGTCTCTTTGGTAATGGCATCCATCACCATTACATTGGTCCAGTCAGATCCGCCAGCAGAAGTCTGATAGGCCACCAGACTTCCATCTTTTGAAAACCTGATTCCCGCAACTGAAGTTGTAGCATCTTTAGAAAAAGTATTCGGATCGAGGAATATTTCTGGTTCCTCATTTAATTGCTGACGATACAGTACACTTTGATTTTGAAGGCCGGTATTTTTATAGAAATAAGTATATTTCCCTTCTTTAAAAGGTTCTGAAAACTTCTCATAATTCATCAGGGTGGTAATGCGATCTTTAATCATCTGGCGAAATGGAATCTGCTCCAGATAAGCTTGTGTAACCTTATTTTGTGCATCAACCCATGCTCCGGTTTCAGACGATTCATCGTCTTCAAGCCAACGGTATGGATCGTTTATGATTGTTCCGAAGTAATTATCTTTTGTATCTGTTTGTTTAGTTTCAGGGTATTTCATATTCGATCTGAATCTATTAAAGAATAATAGGGAATTCAAATCAAAATAGTAACAGGCATGTCAAAAATGCCAACTTAAGGAATCAATAGCGCTAAATGCTGCCCCTATCGTGTTGCTCAGGTTTTACTTCTCCTGCGCCGAGATCCTTTTCCATATTCTTCTTATCATTTCTGTTCCTTCTGATAAATAAGATAACAAGGATAATTACAACCAGCAGAACAATCGCCAGGATTGGATAATTCAGTTCCATAATTGTTAGCGCTTTAGATGTAGAGGAAGGAATCGAACCTTCAGCGTGCCGCCAGATCAGCGCTCTACTTTAATTAACTTCTTAATCAGGACAAATATAGGCAAAGCTTTGCCCCACAAAAATGACAGAAAATCATTTAACACAAAGATAATAATGTGTTAATGCCACCACCTCACCTACTTAACCTTAATCTCTTTTACATCAATCAATTCCGGACCATTCTCTACCGGATAGCCTTCAACTTTAACGCCTTTCACAATAACATCTTTGTTGGTGAAATCATCCAGTTTTACAGTTGAAGTTCTCAAAGCGTAAGACCTGCCATCTTTTTTCAAAAGGTGTGTACCGTACTGGAAGGTAGACATCTCTATTTTTTCGATTTTACCGTCTAATGTAACGGCATTTTTATCACCAGCAGGTTTTACTGTTTTACAACTAATAATGACTGATGCAAAGATCAGCAGGAACATTATTTTCTTCATGTATAGCTAAACGTATTGAAACAGATTTGTGCTACAATTTACATATTAATAAAAGAGCTAGTATAATATCAATGGGAGCAATTGGAGAAAAAATTTATGATTGTTCTTTGTATACTAATTTTTTTAGTATACTTGTTTTATTAAAAACCATTATATGCTTACACGTACAATAGACTACAGTGATGTAATCGAATTATTGCAGCATAAGATTGTAACTTATATCAAGCTTAATCCAAATCTTAACTTCAATATTCCGAGTAAGACGAAATTTGTAGACAATACAGACGCTGCGATCATCTTCAATTTCTACGAATTTAAGGAACCTTACAGGATGAAGTTTATACATGGCAGCTTTGAAGACTACAGCGTAAAATTTATCGATTTTTTAAAACCGGTGTTGGTTGATTTCCTGAAAGAAGTGAAATATGACCATTACGACTTTACTATCGTGATCAGACATGAAGGCGAAATATTTCAGCGTATAGTTACAGTATTCAATCGCGATTAATTATATTGATTCTTTCACTATAAATCAATAAATCAGGTATATTCATTTATAATTTGCCTGATAATGAAAAGAATTATTTCCCTATTCCTGCTGTTTACCCTCCTGCAGCATGCGCAGTCACAAGAAAAGTCAGCACTGCCATCATGGGCATTTGGCAATTTCATACGTCCGGCAGGTATTAATCCAATCATCTCCCCGGATAGCACAACATTTTTTTTTGATCCACTGACAAAGACGAATGTCTACTGGGAATCTAATGATACCTTCAACCCGGCATCAACCATTTACAAGGGGAAAATCGTTGTTGTATATCGCGCAGAAGACAAGTCCGGAGTGGGCATTGGCTTCAGGACATCAAGACTGGGGCATGCGGAAAGCACCGACGGCTTCACTTTCAAAAGAAAAAAAACACCGGTATTCTACCCTGCAGACGATGGTCAGAAGGAAATGGAATGGCCTGGAGGCTGCGAAGACCCAAGAATAGCGGTCACTGAAGATGGAACTTACGTCATGTTCTACACACAATGGAACAGAAAAAATGCAAGACTGGGTGTAGCAACATCAAAAAATTTGGTGAACTGGAAAAAACATGGCCCCATTTTCAAACTAGCCTATCAGGGAAAATATGCAGATATGTGGTCAAAATCTGCTGCGATACTGACAGCTGTTAAAGACGGAAAACAGGTAATCACAAAAATTAATGGTAAATATTTTATGTATTGGGGCGAAGCAGGCGTTTGCGCAGCAACCTCAGAGGATTTAATCAACTGGTCGCCTATTGAAGATGAACATCAAAAACTTAAAGTTTTATTTGCACCCCGCACAGGATACTTTGACAGCGACCTTACAGAATGTGGTCCACCAGCTGTACTGACCAATAAGGGTATCGTACTGCTATACAATGGAAAAAACAAAGAAGGTGCCCTGGGTGATACGAGATACGCACCGGGAGCTTATTGTGGTGGTCAGGCACTCTTTGATGCGAAAGACCCGCTAAAATTCATTGTGCGTCTGGATAAACCATTTTTTTACCCTACTGAACCTTTTGAAAAAAGTGGACAGTACAAAGCAGGAACAGTCTTTATGGAGGGATTAACTTTTTTCAGAGGGAAATGGTACATGTATTATGGCTGTGCCGATTCCAGAACTGCTGTAGCGGTTTTTGACCCGCAGCACTAAACACGACATATAAACTATTGATCCAGATAATTGTTATACATTTAAATAAATTTTAATGTACAAATTCATCGCTCTTCTATTGACCCTACCAGTACTTTCTAACGCTCAGGATAATGATCAGCAACAAATATTCCTGAATCAAAAAAATGAAATAACCTTTTCAAAAACTGACCTGAAATGTATCAGGAATGAAGAATTATCTTCTGGTTATACAATTTGTTACGATTGTATTGATGCGACGAAAAAATCAAGGAAACAGCTGAATATGGAACTGCATGTAAAACCGGAACTAAAAAACCAGGAGAATAGCACATTTATAAAAAATGAGCGTCCAGAAAATAGAGATTACCTGATCGGAGAGTATAAAGACGGTAAACCATTTAATGGTTTTTTCAAGCTCATGGAGAGTGACTGGCTGATCTACGACTTCTACAAGGAGGGTAAACTTATTGAACAGGTTTACAATGATAAATTTCATACCCTCCAGCAGGAACAAGACACCAAATTAGCATACACTACATTAGACGCTACTAATAAGTTTACAAATGGCGTATTAACATCAGGCATTAAAATTATGCCTGTCAGGATGAAACACGGAGCAGGACAAATTATTACCGTTATAAAAGATTCCAAACCCAACGCCTTCATGGTCGCGCTTTATGCAGAAAATTTCGCGGAATGTGTAAAAATCACACGTATTGAAAATGGTATTTTTTTAAAAAGCTTATGGAACAATGCGATGAAAATTACCTTCAGTCCCGAAGGCCGGAAAATTGACATGTTCAGTAAAGATGGAAAGCTGGTGAATACATTAATTTACAAACATTACAAATTATCTGACATTGCGAAGGTAGACCAGAAAAGATTTTATGTGTATTTCCTGAAGGATAAACAAATTTATATTGAGCAGATCGATGATGAAAATAAATTGTTAGTGGAAGAAGACAGACATAGAGAACAACAAGAAAGCAGCACGCTGAGAAAGATGGCTAATAATTTCTACGGTCCTGTTCAGCTCAATTCGGCCGTCCTGGAACGGCTCGTGGATGATCCTTATTGGGGACTAGGCACCTTCCTGGGAAGGCATGATTTTTACGAGGGTAAGTCGTCTGGAATAGAATATAGTCAGGGAACTACCGAAAGGACTTACAATGCGGACTTTGTTGGCGACCTCAACAGCAAGGAAACTCAAACAAAAATTCGCAATAAAAGTCCGGAGCAGATCATAGAAATCCTAAAAAAGATGTAATCTATTCCTATTTTTAACAACACAATATTATTGCTATTAACCATTCATTTTTATTAAATCGCTCATGAAATATCTGTTTATCTTACTGATCTCAACCCTTCCCATTTTCCTTTTCGCTCAGGAGCAGGATGAAGAAGGCCACTGGCAGGAGGCAAGTGCTGCAAGTGAGGCTTATCACACATTCCGTTTAAAGAACTCCACACCACCATATGGGCTGGCGAAAGTAAAATCGCTGATCAAAAAAATAAATACCAGAACAGAAGAGAATAGTGATTATTACGACTCCCCAATGTCAAGAAAGATATACCTCAGTCTGTCTCTGCGGGAGAAGTTTACCTATCATATGATTTATCCCGAATCATACAGTCAGAATTGTGATGTCAGCGCTCCTATCATTGATGAAGAAAAGAAGATATTAGGCAATCTTCCAGATGTTTTTAGTGAGTCTAACTGGAGCAGGAAACAGCTGGATTTTATGGTCAGCAACAGGGATTCTGTCCTGTCATTAATTAAAGAGTCAGTGAACAGGAGTAAAAGAATGGGGCTAAACTACAAAACAGCAATTGTAGAAGTAAACGGTCGCGAGATGATCCCCTTCCTCATCGACTTCTACCTGACCGATCGTAAAGACAATGATATCCTGACTGTGCTGACACTACTGCTGAAAAAGAACGAATACAAACCATTCATGACTTCTGCTTCGTTTATCAAATTATATGGCAAGAAAAGCAATTACCAAAGCTTCATCAATTTGAATAAAGACAATGTAGAACTTATCATCAGCAGAGCTAAATCTTATTACGATGGGATCAGGTAAATCTGTAGTCCAACAGACATTTTTATTTATCTCTTTCTGTATGGTGACTAGTCATGCAAATGCCCAGACAGATACTTTATTCATAAAAATCCCTGCTGGTGAATATGTATTGGGTAATACACTTCACCAATTAAATCCACTAAGGACAGTAAAAGTTGAAGCCTATGCTATTGCTGCAACTGAAGTAACAAACAGGCAGTTTGACTTATTTGTTAAAGCCACCAATTACAGGACTGATGCAGAACGGCATAAAAATGCAATGGTTTTTGAACCAGGACTGGAAGAGTTTAAATGGCTGGAAGATAGTACTGCTTACTGGCGATACCCAAATGGAGTTTCAAGGGGAGATATAATCAATAAGATGGATCATCCTGTAACGAGCATCAGTTACAATGATATCATTGCCTATTGTAATTGGAAGAAAGTAAGGCTCCCTACATTGGATGAGTGGGAAATCGCTTCAAGGGCGGGTGCAAAGACAACCTACTTCTGGGGTGCTGACAGGGAAGAAATTCGAAAGTATGCGAATATATGGCATGGGCAGAATCACCTTATCGCTGATCAGACAGATGGTTTTGTATACACTTCACCTGTGGCCAGCTTTGCACCAAATGCTTATGGCATTTATGATATCTATGGCAATGTGTTTGAATTCTGTGAAGGCAATTTAAAGACAGATCCTAAGGACAGGAAAATAGCACATGCCCGCGGCGGTTCCTGGTGGTGCAGTAAAAATGCATGTAGTTTTTTTAATTCGGTAGATATAGGAAGAATAAATCCCCGTGCCTCCTTCAGCAATCAGGGATTTAGAGTGGTAAAGGATTAACTAAACGAGTTCTTCTATCTGAATGTGCTCTGCTGGCGCAGCCTTCCAGGGATTTTTACGTTTCGCTGGATTCCCTTCACCTGTATAATATACCTTTTTTGTCTTTTTCTTCTTTTTGAACTTTTTGCCAAACCAGATGATAAAACCAGTGATGGGAAGTGTAGCAGAAATGAGACTCACTAAAAATGCGACGATCTTACTGGGAATACCGAACATTGCGCCTATATGCAGGTCATAATTCATTCTTCTTACTTTATCTGCCGCACTTGCATCTTCGTATTTACCAGAAAATGGCGAGCCGTCACTAATCGGCTTCAAGGTAAACTGATCAAAGGTATAGCTATTAGCATTATACAGCTTCCCCGCTTTCAGATAAACAGTAAAGGCTATTGCATCCGCAGCTTTGGCCGGCAAAGAAATAAACATACCTTCTGCTTTATCTGTCACAATAATCTTGCTGTACAGCTTGTCTACATTTGCCTGCTGATATGTTAATGTAGAGGTGGTATCTGATAAAGTACGACTAAATTCTTTCATCTGCTGCCCGCCAGATGTCAGCCAGTATACTGATTTACTATACCATTTATAACTGTATACTAAACCGGTTAAGGAGATAATCAAAAGAAATAAGGCCGCATAAAATCCCAGAACATTATGCAAATCATAATTCTTTCTTTTAAAGCTTGCATTCCATTTAATCTTAAAGCTCTTGTCGCGGATAGATTTGATCCATTTTTTTGGCCACCATAAAACAATACCCGAAATGAGGAGGATCACAAAAGTGAGTACGCCCACTCCTACTACCTGTTTACCAATTTCACGTGGCAGCCATAACTGGCGATGCCCGTTTAAAATAAACCTGAAAAAGTCTGAATTGCTTTTTCTGCTCTTTTTTTCTGAATGAATAACTTTCGCTGTATAAGGATTAACATACACGATTAGACTGGTACCGGCTTTTCTGTCAAAGTTGCTCACTGTGGCAGACTCATCTTTAGCACCATATCGTATAGAATTTGGCTTTTGTTTACCTAACACCATCGAGGCACCTTGTATCAGTTGAGTAGGCATCAAGAAAGGCTGTTCCTGCTTTTCTACGAATTTCCAGGGTTCATAAAGACCCCGGATCTCATTTTCAAACACATAAATACAACCAGTCAAACTGACTATAAATACAATCAGGCCCGAACCAAGTCCGAGCCATAAGTGTAAAAAAGCGTTAATCTTTTTAAAATTCATTATTTAAATCTGTATGCTAAAGTTACTCTCGCATTTCTAGGCATCTCATATATGTATGCATAATAACCTACATAACCAGCTGCAGCCTGTACTGCGTTAACAGCTGTATATGAACCAGCAGTAAGTAATCTACGGTCAAGTATATTGTTAACTAAAACTGAAAGTGTCATTTTTCCTCTTTCATAACTAACTCCTGCATCATAGCGAATAAAGTCAGCAAAATTTGACTCTCTGGAATTAGAACCTATTACACGACCAAATTGAAACTGATAACCTCCTGAAACCCCAAAACCATTAAAAACCGAATTTTGGTTTTTGTAACGATAAGATAACCAACCGTTAGTAATATGTTTAACCGCATTTGGAACATAAGTACCTAAACGAGCCGGATTTACATCTTTAGAGATTTTGGCATCTGTGTAGGCGTAGTTCAGGTTCACATTAAGACCGTCAGTTATCTCACCAACAATATCTAATTCAAAACCTTTGAACTTAGCTTCACCAGTTTGGATTTGCCAGTTAAATGGTGCTTTATCAACATTATCAAGATCGGCAGTCAATGCATTTTTCTTAGTAATCTGGTAAACGGCAGCTGTTGTATTCCATTTGCCATCGAACCAATCTTTCTTCACACCAAATTCGATATTGTTACCTCTTACTGGCTTAAACGCATTCCCATAATAGTCTGTTCCTGCCTGAGGCAAGAAGCTTTGATCATATAGCGTGTAAACAGAGGTATTATTCGTAACAGAATAGCTCAGGCCTATACGAGGGCTAAATACGTTATCTGACATTTGAGCAACTTTAGTCTTACCTACACTTACAGCATGAGTAAATCTACCCGCCAGCGTTAAACGCAATTTTTCTTCCAAAAATCTTAATTCGTCTTGTACATAAGCTCCGGTATAGGTCAGATTGGTTGCATACTGGTTACTCCCAGAACGTTGCTCAATACTTCTTGACCTGTCGAAAACAGGGATTCTGTTAAATGGTATACCGTAAACAGGATTGTAAACATTGAATGGAACATCATTAGCGGAAGCTAATGGTGCAGTACCACTACTGCTAAAGTCACCCCATGTTTTAAGATTTCCCATATCTAAACCACCCATCACTCTGTGCAGAACAGCACCTGTTCTGACGTCACCCTGAATACTAAATTGTGCAGCTTTGTTAATTGCCAGTTCTTCACTTATGTTGTACGATCTGATGACATCACCACCTGCAGTCATCGAGTTAACCCAAACCGAAGTTCCTACCAAGCCTGATTTCACATAAGCTGCCTGAGCATTTATTTTCCAGTCCTTATTCAATTTATGAGTGAAATACAAAGTAAAATTATGGTCTGCTAATCTATTTGGTTCCAACGAAGGGTCTCCCATCAATAAGCCCGGGGCAATTTCCCCATAACCGTTTGGAGAAAACGTGTAATTACCTAAGTTCAGCGCTTTTACATGTTGCGTAGTATATTCAGCAGTAATCAAGGTGTTACTATCAATCTGATAGCTGATAACCGGCGCAATCACATATTTATCGTTGTAATTGTATTTAACAAAACTGCCTTTTGATTGTGCAGCTACGTTTAACCGATATAAAAGTTTACCATCTTTGGTTATCTTGCCATCTAGATCAATAGCTGCACGTCCAAGATTATAACCACCCGCACTAAAATTTACCGAACTATGGTTTTCACCTGTAGGTTTTTTGGTGACCACATTATAGATACCACCTGGCTCGCCATTCGCCATCATAAATCCCGAAGGGCCTTTGATGAATTCAACACGTTCAATTGTCGCAGCATCATCTGCTAGAGGTCCCCAGGGCATTTTCATATTCATACCATTACGGAAAGCCGGAATAGTTGTACCACGAGTAGATATATTAGCGTATTGATTGTCCCAGTGACCACCTCTTACAGTACCACTCACATTTCTTGTTAACCCATCTACTACATCAAAAACCATCTGATCAGCAAGTATCTGACTGGTGACGATCCTGATATTCTGAGGAACTTCTATTAGTGGAGACTGCAGACGCAATGAAGAAGAAACTTTATCTGCTTTAAACTTCTTTTTATTGGTCGAAATCTGAACGTCTTTTAATTGTGACTGATTCTCATTGAGTGAGAAATCAGAGATTACATTTCCTTTGATAACTGTAATTTGTTTTTCTTTAGGATATAGTCCAACAGCAGAAACTACTAAAGTATAGTTACCTGCAGGAACTTTGCGAATCTGGTATTCACCATCTTCATTTGTTACAGCACCCATCTCAGTACCTTTAAGTTTTACTGTTACCCCCTCGGCGATAGTTCCGTCGGAAGTTGTAACCCTCCCTCTCACAGTCCCGGTCTGCTGGGCAAGCACACTTGTGCTAATAAATAATATTAAAAAAAATGGAAGTAAAAGTTTACGCATTGCTTATTAAGATTGATTAAATATAACTCGGCCGCAAAGTAAATGAAATTCACTTAGTAATCCAAGAACTATCTGTAATCAATCTTAATTAATTATACACGAGCTATTCTTCACCAGACATGACGATGAGTACTGCTCCGCCAATCATTACACAAGCACCTAATACCAGCTGCCAGGTGACTTTTTCTTTCAAAAATATAACAGAAAGCACAATCGCAAAAACAAGAGACATCCGTTCTATCGTGACTACATAAGAAGCAGGGCCCGTAGATAAGGCTTTGAAAGAGAATAAAGTAGAAAGTGTAGTCGCTATTCCGGCCAGAATCAATAATATCCAGGCTTTATTTTCAATCTCTTTGATATCTGCAAAATTACCCTGGAAATAAATTACGCTCCAGGTAATACAGAAGATAAACACCGCTTGTATCGCAAAGGCAAGACTTGAATCAACATTCTTCAGTCCCGCTTTTGTCAAAACAACCACCAATGCCGCCGCAACGGCAGCAAGCAACGCCCATAAAACCCACATCAGACTCCTGTTTTAAATTTAAATAACAATCCGGAATATTAAGACATTGTTTCTTCGTCGTCTATGTCCATTCCATTTAAAGCTTCCAGATCAGCTTCATCAACGTTGGTTTCGGGATCATCATTGGGATTTAAATCAAGATCCTCATTGTTATTACCGGTATCATCTGCAGAGTTATATCCGGTATAGTTTTCCTGCGACGTACTCTTTGCAGGATTTACTGTTTCGTCCTGCAGCTTTTCTTCGTTCGGGTGATTTGAATTTGCCATCTGATTTCTTTTTTCATTAAACAGCCCCGGTAAGATTATAGTTTTATAAAAAGATGAAATAGATTACGGGGCTAACTCCAGGCTTTTCTTAAAAACCCAAGCCAGTTGCCATGCATCAGGTTTTCTACATCTTGTTTTTTATATCCCCTTTTTTCTAACAGTGAGGGAATCTTTTGCAAATCTGCAATAGTTTCAATGTCATAGGGACATTGTTCTTTACCAAAAGCCCCATCAAGATCAGATCCAATACCAATATGAAGTGTATTTCCTGCAAGCTGGCAGATATGGTCTAAATGGTCCATCATCACCTCCAAATTACAATGCGTACCTTTTGGTGTCGACTCTCCTCTTACCCAGTCAGGAACCATCATCCAGGCGTCTAAGGCCAATCCTATCACGGCACCTCTTGCTATCAATGCCTTGATCTGTGCATCGCTGTACTGACGGTTATGATTAACCAGAGCCCTGCAGTTATTGTGTGAAGCCCAGATATGTCCGTTAAAATGATCCAGTGCTTCCCAGAAACTATCATCGCATAGATGGGTAGCGTCTAAAATGATATTCAGCCGCTCCATTTCTTTGAGCAATTCATGTCCTTTAGGGCCCATTAACCCTGTAGCATCTGTTCCCTGTGCATAACGGCCGGGACCATAATGTGCCGGACCAACTGCTCGCAGCCCATTAGCATAAGCTTTTTCCAGATGACCTATAGTAACGATAGAATCTGCACCTTCAAGGCTCAGAATATAACCTATAGGTTTTGCGGTTAAGTTTGCCTCATCTGCCCAAAGTGAAATGTGTTGTTCAAGACTGGCTAAATCCGTAATCTGCACCATCTCCCCTGCCTCCTCCATAGTCTGATACCACGCAAGCTGTCCCTGTGTCTGTGCCCATGCCTGTTCCGGAGAATGCCACCCAGGTAAATTGTTTCCTGGTGCCACATAACGTGCAATTTGTGTAGCAACGACTAAACCAATGTTTCCTTTTCGCAATTCCGGCAGAGAAACTACCGCTTTGGCTCTATCGGGTTTATCTGTCAATCCTTCTTCACGCTGGTTAATAGCGGCGACTGGCAAACGTAAATCACGGTTCCACTCCAAAGCATTCATGCTTAAATCTAAATGGGCATCTATAGCAAACATATCTTTATTTTCTAAATGGTAATTTTTCTGTCTCTGGAAGTGATCTTCCATTCGTCTGTAAAATGATGGTTGTAAACAGTGTAGGCGTAAGCATGGAGCGCAACCGTAGGACATATATGTATCGGTAATCCATAGAGCACGTCACCAATAGCAAAACCATGATCAACTTTAAGTTCAATCACCAAATGTTCTTCGCTCTGCCCAATCATAATAGCGTCGGGCGCATTCAGGAAATATACTCTGTTAGCCAATTCATTTTCGGCCGCTACAGCCTTATGACCAAGATCCAAAGTAATCCTGTTATCTCCTGTCAGAGAAATAACTCTGCTGATCACCAGTGCCGAAGTCAGGTAATTCTGTTCGGTAAAGGCATCCTGATAGCCCTTATCCCAAAGAATGAAAGTACCTGGACTGCATTCTATCTGTTGCTGTGCAGCATAAAAAGGATAAGTAGGAGTTCCCCCTGCAACAATTACAGGTTCAGGTAAATGCAAGTCGGCTATATTTTTTTTAAAGTCCAGCATATCATCCCACACCAACTGCCACTGCGATTTTCTCCTTTCAATTTCAGCATCATGGATGTGCCCGTCGTAAGCATGAATACCCATTAGCTGCAGTCCGCCTGTCACCAAAAGTCTTTTATACAGATCAAGGGCTTGCACTCCTGGTTGAATACCTGTACGGTTCATACCTACATTCAAATCAAGATATACCGGAATTTTGATTCCTGCCTCTTCCGCAGCAACTGATAACTCCCGCAACGAGACTTGATTATCTACCAGACAGGAGAACAGCGTTGCGGGAAATTTCCTGATTAAAGCAATTAAACGATTGATTTTAGGACCTACAGGCTGGTAAGCTAGTAGCACATCAGGTGCCAGACAGCTCCCGAGCATTTCTGCTTCTGCGATAGTGGCACACTTAAATTTAGAGATTCCTGCTTCCAGCATCAATAAACATACAGCTGCAGATTTATGTGTTTTAACATGAGGCCTTAGCCTGTCAATATCGTCTATGCTATTCTTCAGTATAGTCATATTATCTGCAATCCTGTCCGGATAAAAAACCAGTGCAGGAGAATCCAGCTGGTCCACATTCTTAATCGTGAACCAGTCTTTATCTTCCGTTATGGCAGCAGAATTAGTCATGCAATTCAAATAATGCTTCTATCTCCACAGGGATATTATCTGGCAATGAACCAAATCCAACCGCACTGCGTGTACCTATTCCATTTTCTTCGCCCCAAATCTGCGCAAAAAGTTCACTGCAGCCGTTAATGATGAAGGGATGTTTCTCAAAGTCAGGTGTGCAGTTCACCATACCTAAAACCTTGATTACTCTCTTCACGCGGTTCAGTGTGCCCAGATTGGTTTTGATAGTAGACAGCATAGTCAACCCCACCTGTCTCGCTGCCAGCTTACCTTCTTCCTGGTTAAATTTATCGCCTATACGGCCAATAATCAGACTTTTATCATCCTGTACCGGACCATGGCCTGATAAATAAAGGTATTTTCCATCAATTAAATAAGGTTTATACACTCCCAGCGGCGTTGGTGCTGGTGGTAACGTTAAACCTAATTTTTCGAATTGCTCATCTGCATTAAAAGTTTCCATATCTTAATTATATAATTTGATTCAATAAAAGTACGCCAGCCAGGCCAACAATACCAACAATAGATTCCATTGCGGCCCAGGATTTAAATGTATCCTTCATGCTGAGGTTAAAATATTCTTTAAACATCCAGAATCCTGCGTCATTCACGTGAGAAAACATCAAGCTGCCCGCACCAACGGCCAGTACCATCAGATTCGGATCTGTATTTGTAGAAATCATCAATGGCAAAATAATGCCTGCAGTAGTCAATCCTGCTACAGTTGCGGACCCCACGCAAAAGCGAATCACAGCAGTAATCAGCCAGCCAAGGAATAGCGGCTGCATATTCAGGTCCTTTAGAAGACCCGCAATCTGTCCGCTGACGCCACTATCCACCAATACTTGTTTCAACGCACCAGATCCACCAATAATTAGCAAAATCATCGCTACATCTTTGATTGCATCCCCATAAATCCCCATAATATAAGGTATTTTCATTCCCTGAAAAAGGCCAAGAGTCAGCGTCGCAGCAACTAAAGCGATCAGCATGACGATGGCAGGATTTCCTGCCAATGCAAAAAAGCCGGCCATTGCGGGATCAGAATGTGCACCTAACGTAAATACAGTAGCACCTAATAAGAGTAATACAGGTAATAGTGCCGTAAAAAAACTGTTGAATGTTCCTGGTAGTGCGTCTTCAGGGATCTCTGAAGGTATAAAAGAAGCTAAAGGACTGGAGGGAATACCTTTCAGTGTTGTGGAAAAAAGTGGTCCGCCTATGATTATTGCGGGAACAGCAATCAGCAAACCGTATAATAATGTTAATCCCATATTCGCTTTAAACTGGATAACCAGTGCGGAAGGTGATGGATGAGGTGGTAAAAAACCATGAGTAACAGATAAAGCAGCAAGCATAGGTAATCCGATATAGATCGCAGGCAGTTTATACTTATAAACCACTGAAAAGATCAATGGTACCATCAGCACAAATCCTATCCCGTAAAACAATGGAATTCCTATCAGAAATCCGGTAGCCACCACTCCCCACTGTATATATTTCTCACCACAGATCTTCATCATCACCGTAGCAATTTTTTGTGCCGCACCGCTTTCCGCAACAAGCTTACCTAACATCGCCCCCACAGTAATTATAATAGTGAGTGATCCCAGCACATCGCCTATGCCTTTTTCCACAGATGAGGCTACCTTATCGAGGGGTATACCCAGAAGTATACCTGCAAGAATAGATACAATCAAAAAAGAGATAAAAGCGTTGATGCGTAAGGCCGACACCATCACGATCAAAAGCAGGATGCTGAGTAAAACAATGAGTATAGTCATGCTGATAATTAGTTCACTAAAATTTCGTCTGCCAGCAACATGGCTTTGCCACCGGCACCATATTCGCCATCAGGAATAATTCCTTTATTCACGGCCGTCACTCTAATATACCTGGCTTTCACTGGGGTAATATTTGCCTTAACCGCATTTATACCCTCAACTGTAAACGTATTTTGCTGATATACTACTGTAAATTTCTTTCCATCGTCAGATATTTCAAACCGTACCAAATCCGGCTCCCACATTTTCTGCCAGTGGTATTTTAAAATATTTATACCTAGTGCAGAGATTTGGGTTTGCTGTTCCAAATCTATTAATACCTCCAGGTTATCACCGTTAAAACCTGTCCATTCGCCATCGTTATAAAATGGACTGCCTTGTATGCCGTTCAGCAATGCCTGGGGATCCTGTGGTGTGAAATTCGCAGCAGGCTTTTGAAACAGGTTGATCTTTTTGCCGGTCGACTTACTGCATACAAACTGCTGTTTAAAAACTCTGTCAGGATTACTTCCCGCACCAAATACAGCAGCTCTTACTTCACCAGTATGATTAACAATTATAGGATTTTTATAAACCGGACTAGTAGATTCTGGTGTTTGACCATTTGTCGTATACCTGATTACACCACCGGGCAAATCAGTATGTAGTGTAAGCTCCGGTCTCCCGTTTTTTAAGGATTTTACACTGGTGATTTCGTCGTAATAACGAAAGCGATTAATCTTCAGCACAGCTAACATGTTTTCCTGACGCCGCAACCGTTTCAGGAAATCCGGATAATTACGGACATCTTTTTTCGTCCAGGCAATTTCTGCCAATGCAAACATCCGGGGAAAAAACATATATTCAGCTTTCTCCGGAGTGGAAAGATATTCTGACCAGGCATTAGCCTGCACCCCTTTAATGTACTTTGCTTCTTCGCCATTCAACTCTTCAGGAACTGGCTCGTAACCATATACCTTGCTTAATGGAGTATACCCACCGGCAGCAACCTGCTCTCCATCATATAAGGACTGATAATAATCAAGATATACATATTTCTCTGGCGTCATGATCACATCATGATGCATTTTTGCCGCTGCAATCCCTCCCTCCAGTCCTCTCCAGCTCATCACTGTTGCGGAAGGTGCCAGTCCGCCTTCCAGAATCTCATCCCAACCAATGATTTTGCGTCCCTTGCTTTCAAGGTATTTTTCCATCCTTCGGATGAAATAACTTTGCAACTCATGTTCATCTTTTAAATTTTCCTTACGGATCCGTTCCTGACAGGCAGGACAGGCTTTCCACTGCGTTTTAGGGCATTCATCGCCCCCAATATGAATGTAGGCAGATGGAAATAGCGTTAACACCTCATCAAGTACATGCGCCAAAAAGGTAAAGGTCTGCTCCTTTCCTGCACAATACACATCATCAAACACGCCCCAGTAAGTCGCGGTCTGATATGGCCCGCCGGTACAGCCAAGTTCAGGATATGCCGCTAATGCCGCCTGTGCATGCCCCGGCATCTCAATTTCAGGAATTACAGTAATGTGCCTGTCTGTAGCATATTTCACAATTTCTTTCACTTCCTGCTGACTATAATAACCGCCATAGCTTTTACCATCAAAACGATGCGGATTGTATCTTTTATGCCCGATAATAGTTTCAGCACGTAAACTTGAAATCGTTTGCAGTTCCGGATATTGTTTAATCTCGATTCGCCAACCCTGATCATCGGTTAAATGCCAGTGAAAAGTGTTTACTTTATACAAGGCCAGCATATCAATCCATTTTTTCAGGGCAGCAACCGGAAAGGCATGGCGACTCACATCAAGGTGCATACCGCGATAACTAAACCGCGGATAGTCATTAATATGACAAGCAGGAACTTCTATTTTACCGTCTTTCGTTTTTTGCATTAACTGCACAAGAGTTTGCAGTCCATAAAAAACACCGGCAGCATTATGTCCGGTAATTATTATTTGTCCGGCACTCACTTTCAGAGTATAACCTTCTTCTTCAGGAATGGCCAGAGCATCTAATTTTAAGCTGATCGTATGATTCGTAATCCGTTTATGGATAAGGGCAGAAGCTTCGTTAGCCAGGGTAGTTTTCAGTTCAATACCAGCGCGGTCTTTTAAATACTGCTTGAAAAAAACAAGATTTTCTGCTTTTATAGCGCTATCGCGAACAATTAAGGTGGCAGGATCAATTACAAATTTACCCTCTTGCATTTTCATGGTTACCGGGGCAGGAATCACAGGTAATACCTTATCCTGGGCTTTTGCTGACTGATGTAAAATCAACAGCAAAAGCGACAACCCAATAGCCAACATACATTTGTTTTTTATCACAGGCTTAGTACTTTATTTTCTGCTTCTACTTCCACCTGTTGTTGTTCAACAACGGCTTTATATTCATAACGTGCACCCTTTTTCAAACCTTTCTGCAAAACAGAAAAAGAGCCGTCGGCATTCATATTTACCCATTCAGTTTTCATCCAGGGTGCGGCATACAGTGTTTCCACCTGTCCGGCGTAAGGCCTGTATTCAAACCTTGCACGTTTCACTACACCCGCCTTGTAATTTAGTACTTTTCCGGTCAATTTCACACCATTTGCCACCAGGCTGAAAGTACCTGTCTGAGGTAACACCGCTTCAGCAAAAACAGGATCTACATTTTCCAGTTTAATTACAACCGGATTCGGCCAGCGGTGATCGTCATAAATTCTTTGCGCTTTTACCACGGAAACCTCCAGACCTGCTGCTGTTTGCTTATATTTACAACTGACATCCAGATCTGGCTTGTACTCTATAATCTCACTGTTTTGTCCAAGCACACTTATTTTGGTAGCCGCTGTACTTTTTATAGAATGAAGTACAAAATTTCTCCGCACTCCTTCTTTCCACTCTGCTGCATCTGTAACAAAAGCATAAACGGTATGTGTCCCCTTTTTCGTAAACCATACATTGCCTTCTTTGCTCACAATCCAGCTGCGTACGCTGTCCAGACTTTCATGATTAATAAAGTTCCATAAAGCTAATTCACGCATGCGTTCTTCCTGCTCAATGGGCAATTCACCGTTCGCTTTGGGTCCTACATTCAACAATAAAGAACCACCTTTTGCCCTTGCTTCAATCAAAAGCTCAATCAGTTGTTTGCCGGGTTTATAACGTTCGTTAGTCGGCTGATATTGCCATGCAGTACCCATAGTGATCGGCGAAAGCCAGGGCTGTGTTATCCTTGCTCCAGGTAATGCCTGCTCCGGTGTTTTAATCGCACCGCGTGTAATCAGCAGGTCGGGCTGTAATCTCCAGCAAGTTTCTTTTACCACTTCCTTGGGCTCGCCATCGATAAATAACACATCGATTTTGCCATAATTGGTCATCAGCTCTTCGCACTGCGCTTTGTTATAATCGCTGTATTCTTTTCTGGTTTTTTCATCCATCTTCACATCAGTCCTACTGATCTGAATACCATGATCATGCAAAAAGCTGAAATCTTCTGGTGAGAAATAAAATCCCACATCCAAACCTGCCTCACGTGTAGCGTTGACAAATTCCTTCAGCAAATCCTTTTTATAAGGTGTCTTTGTAATTTTAAAATCCGTTGTTTTGGTGTCCCACATACAAAAGCCGGAATGGTGTTTTGTAGTGAAACAGATATATTTCATCCCCGCCATTTTTGCCAGTACAGCAATCTCTTTAGGATTGAATTTCGAAGGATCAAAAGTCTTCGGAAGATCCTTAAAATAGCGCTCCACATAGTCGGAGGAAGCACCAACCAAAGAATGGCTGATGACTACTCCTAACTGTGCATCTATATTAAAATGAATAAATAATCCTGCTCCTGTATTCCTTAACCACTCTTCGCGCTCAGGTTTATTTAAGTTAAAGCTACTTTGTTCATCATCATTTACTACATCATGTTGTGCAGATACAGCCAAATTGAACAAGCATAACAATACACCTATATACATCTTTTTCATCGTAATATTCTTTTATTAAAGGTTTTGAAGCGATCAGGATTATAATTTATCCCACCATATTCTGGTTAAAAATGTATCAGGCCCCTGTCTTGCAACCGCCGCTGCCAAACCTTCTTTATTTAAATTCTGCTCAGAGAGCGGATACAACATTCTGCGAAAAATCTGCCCGTTTGTTGCATTTCCAACATAATTATTAGGTACTAAAGCTGGATAACCAGTTCTTCTGTAACTCGAGAAAGCTTCCTGTGCATCAGGGAAAACAGCTTTCCAGAATTCCGTAAATATTTGTTTTTTCTGATCCTCTACTGTTCCTGTAGTGATCAGCGGATGGTATTTGATGTAGGTATTGATCTGCAAATCTGAAATAATACCATCTGTAGGTGAAATAATAGCCCATTGTTTGAAGGCAGAACGGACTCCGTTTTCATACAAAACAGATGCAGTAGCGCCATTGTACCAGCCTCTTAATACGGCTTCAGCAAGGAGAAAATTAGTTTCCGCAGCACCAATGATGATTTTTGCAGCCCCTATTGCCACCACTGTTTTAAGGTTAGGCTCAGAATAGGTGACAAAGTCGGCCGGCCTCGAGCCAAATGTTGCAGGCATTCCTTTTTGAAGTGCTGCAGTCGTATCAGGTACTTTGTTTACATACACTACTGAAAATATACCCAGTCTTGGATCTTTGTTTGTTTTTAACTGCGTAATAAAATATTCTTGATACTTTCCACCTTCAGTATTGGTTGTTCCGTCAGCTTTGATATAATCATCATTATATAACTTTAATGAAATCGGATTTTTATTGATATCCTGTCCTGCACTCAGGTAATTGATCTTAGCAATATCAGCATCAGCAGTAATTACCCCACCGGCGATTGCTTTTTTAACCCATGTTTCTGCTAAGCCAGCATCAACTTTAGTCATACGCATCCCTAATCGTAACATCAGCGAATAGGCAAACTTTTTCCATTGAACAATATTACCGCTATAGATCAGATCTGCTGCAGCAAATGTTGGCTTCGTTGTATTAAAGCTCAGTGCCGCTTCATCCAATTCCTTCAGCAAATCGGCATAAATTGCCTGTTGTGCATCATAAGTAGGTTTGTAACTCGCATCGGTATAACCTTTTGCTGCCTGGAAATATGGTATATCACCATAAAGATCAGTAATCCTGCTATAACAATATGCTCTCCATATTCTTGCTGCAGCAAGCATGTTGACCTGCTCAGGATTCGGCGCAACAGCAGTAATTACTAATGCGAGTTCATTTATTTCCTGGTAATATCCGGCATTAAAAACGGCACTCGACTGCTCACTCTGGCTCGATATATATTTAGAACCAAAACCGGCAACATCGTTGAAACTAGTGGTATACTGCATCGTGCCCAATAACAGGTTAAGGTTGTTTTTAGCACCGTCGTATTGCGACTTCGTGAAAACAAATGATGGCTGTATCTGAGCGGAAGCTTCAGGATTAGTATTAATTTTATCAAAATCTTTAGTACATGATACTGCACCGATTGCAGTCAGAATCAGAAAAAAGATGGCTTTATATTTTTGTTGATGAGTTCTCATGTTGTAGGCTTATAGTATTAAAATTTAACCATTAAATTAAGACCAAAGGTTCTGGTCCGTGGTAATCCAATTGACTCAAATCCCTGTGCATTACCGTTGGTAAAGCTTGACTCAGGATCGAAATTGTCTGTTTTCTTGTAAAGTGTTAAAAGGTTTCGTGCTACAAATGAAATACTGGCCGACTGCAGTTTCAACATCTTGATATCGTTTACAGGAATATTATAAGAAAGAATCACCTGGCGCAGTTTAATGAAACTGCCATCATGAACAAACAGTTCAGAATAATTTCTCATATCATTATAGTAAGCACGTAATTCATTTACAGGAATTGTCGCATTAAATGCATTCCCTGCTTGGTCAACGCCTGATAAGGCTAACCCACTTTCTCTGCCTGGCAAGGTACTTTTAAGTAATCCAAGGCGGGTAGCGTAGACTTCTTTCACAGAAAACACTTTGTTACCAAACTTACCATCTACCAAAAGATTCAGGTTAAAGTTTTTGTACCTGAAATCATTACTCAATCCCATGGTTAAGGGCGGCACACCATCCCCTAGTTCTTCCAGTCCGGTTTTAACCGGTCTCTTTGTCGCCGCATCATAAACGATCTGTCCCTGTGCATTGCGCAACATTCTTGTACCTACAATAGTACCGTAAGAGCTGCCCACTGTCTGGTTAATATAACCCCAGTTACCTACACTGTTCGCCACCTGAAAAGTGTTCGTACCCTCAACCAATTTAATGACTTCACTTTTATTATAGGATACGTTATAACTAACATTCCAGCTAAATGCGGAAGTGCTCACCGGAGTTCCGGTGAATAAAGCCTCAACTCCCTTATTACTGAGTTCACCAACATTCAGAATTACATTGTTATAACCAGATGTAGGAGAAATTGCTGCATTCAGAATATCATTTGTGGTTTTACGGTTATAATAAGTCAGATCTAAGCCTAAACGCCCTTTGAACATTTTCAGCTCCATACCACCTTCATAAGTCGTAGAAGTATACGGTTTCAGTAGCCTGTTTGTAATATCGTTGGTTAAAGTAGCAGGATTTAAGGTGACGTTCTGGAGCGGCTGACCAGAGCTGGGAACATTGCTGTAAGTCAGATTGATTTTGTAAGGATCTGCTGCGCCACCGCCAACTTGTGCCCAGGAGCCTCTTAATCTTAACATGTCAATCGAAGAAGGCAGTTTAACAGCATCTGACAGGACAAAACTACCACCAACACTCTGGTATAAAATACTGTTGTCTTCAGGGCTCAAAGTCGAGAACCAGTCATTCCTTGCCGTATAGGTTAAGAATAACAGGTTATTATAATCAAAATCTGCTGAACCAAAAATTGAATTTGTGCGTATCCGCTCAGTTCTGGGAGTGGTCGTTGAAGTAGCGAGATTGCTGTAACTATAAAAGTAAGGGATAGTAAAGGTCAATCCATCCATGTTGAGCTGCTTGTTCTCGAAACGGCGACTATTTACACCACCCAAAACAGAGATACCAAACTTATCTTTTATTCTGGTTTTGTAATTTCCGGTCAGCAGCGCATTTGTTTCTGATACATCCGATTTGATTCCGGAATACTGTCCGTTAGGTATATATAAATCCCCCGTTGGCAGCACAAAAGTATAATTGTAATTATAAAAGTCTCTGCTGAGTACACCTTTCAGGCTAAAATTCTTGACTACATCATAAGTAATCGATCCCTGCCCTATAAAGCGATTTTTCGTATCATTTTCCTGATACTTATTTTTCACGAAATAACCATTAGTTGCAATGGGTGCATCATTCCAGGGCGTCTGATTGCCACTGGCATCAAAGCCCGGTGCCAACCATCTTACATCCACAGTATTCGCAACTTCATAAGGTGTCCAGTTGGGATTGCCTAATGCATCACCCGCTAAGGTTCTGTTAAAGCCTCTTTCCAGGTTGTACTGTGCCAAACCTTCAACCCTTAGCTTATTGCTTATCTTAGCGTTGATGTTTAAGTTAGCCGTCTGACGTTTAAATTTTGTAGTTTCAATAATACCTTTACTGTCCAGGTCAGAAATGGACAGACGATAAGTTGTCCCCTCATTTCCACCCGTAAAAGCAATCGTATTTGTAAAGTTAGTACCCGTAGAATAAAAGTTTTTAATATTATCTTTCTGGGCTGAATAGGAATGAGTTAGGCCATCAGCGGCCACATAATCAGAGCCATCAATTTTAGCACCAAAGGAAAGCCGGCCTGTAGCAATTGCATCTGCCTGGGTCATCGGTTTTACCCCATTTAAACCCTGACCGTATTCGTACTGGTAATCATTATCATTAATTGCTTTTTCCAGCGTAAAAGTAGTATTATACTCTATTCCTACGCCCTTTTGCATCTTGCCTTTTTTCGTAGTGATCAGAATCACCCCATTACTTGCCCTTGAGCCATACAATGCCGCAGCTGTACCGCCTTTTAATACCGTGATGGATTCGATATCGTCAGGATTGATACTACTGATTCCATCTCCCCTGTCCACGTTATTACCTAAGCCATTCGTCGTAGCCGATCCACCCGGAACGGAATTATCAATAGGCATTCCATTCACTACATATAGAGGCTGGTTATTTCCGTTAAATGAACCATTACCACGAATGATAACACGACTTGAGCCACCCGGTCCTGTAGAGAGTCCGGATGCATTTACACCAGCTACTTTACCCGTTAGCGCATTGGCGAGGTTATTTTCCCGAGCCTGCGTAAATTCTGAACCCTTAACTTCAGTAAGTGCATAACCCAGCGATTTGGTGTCACGCTTAATCCCAAGTGCTGTTACGACAACCTCACTTAGTTTATTGCTGCTTTCTTCCAGTTTGATGTTTAACGGTGCGGAGAAATCAGTAATTACTCTTTCCTGGGCAGTAAAACCTACGGACGCGATGGTCAGCGTTAAAGGTTTACCCTTCATATTTTCAGGTACAGTAAGTGCAAACATGCCGTTTGCATCTGTCGAGCTCCCTATTTTAGTTCCTTTAATGTATACCGTTGCACCTATTAATGGCAGGTTATCTGTACCTGAAGTAATTTTTCCTTTGATCACATCAGCAAATAAGTTACCAGAGGTGATTTCTGTGATGATATACTGTGATTCACTGATTTTACTAAAATCCAGTGCTGTACCATTCAGCGTTTGTTTTAATGCTTCATACGGGTCTGTGAATACCAAATTTTCAACCTGGGCTGTAGGAATAGATTTATTTTCTAAAATCCCTTCTTTGTAAGCAATATTGATCTTGAATTGTTTCTTTATTGCCTCCACAGCTAATTTCAAACCCGTCCTGTTTTCAGAGGGTAACTGAATTCTGTTAGACTTGTTGAGGTGAACAGTATTGCTGGCTATCACCTGTGCATAGCCAGGAAATATACTGCTGCCAAACAGCAACATTAGACAGCAACATTTAATCGCCTTTTCAGCGTAAAATTTCTTCATAATGGTTAGTTTAAGGTTGGTCGGTTGGTTCTTGTTGGTTGTTGGTTCTATTGGGGTGTTATCTTTATAGTTTTAACATTTTTTGTGATGTCAATATGGAGTGTGCTGGAAATTAAACCCAGTAATTCATCAACTGTAGTTACATTGATTTCTCCCTCGATTTTTTGCTTAACACTAATGTTTTGGTCAAATTCTACCTTATACCCAAAGTCATCCTGCAAGGTCTGCGCAATTTCTTCCAATGTAGCGTCTTTGAAAACCAACTGATGTCTGGTCCAGGTAATTAATAACTCAGGGTTGATCAGTTTTTTTACTTTCACCTGCTGATCGGCATGCTGAACAGCATAGTCACCCGGAGCCATAATCAAAGAAGGACGCTGTTTTTTTATATCACCGGCATAACTGATTTTGATTTTACCAGTGAGGAGGCCGACTTTGCTCTGGTGATGCCTGTTCCTTACATTAAAGGAAGTTCCCAGAACTTCGATATCCAGTTCATCGGTATGGACAACAAACTTTTCATTTTGCAAAATATGAAGGGTATCTCTGTTGAGGTGTTGTACCTTAAAAAAACCTTCGCCTTTGATCCACACTTCCCTCTTTACACCGTCCCAGTTCCTGGCGTAGGTTACTGTAGAGTTACCATTCAGTATCAGTGTCGAATGATCAGGAAGAATAACAGTCCTGATCTCCCCAAAAGCAGTAGTAATCTCTATATCTTTTTTTGTCCACCAATACCCCAGACCCAGACTCGTCGCAATAAATAATACCGCTGCAATTCGCAAAAATGAATACAGTTTAAAATTCTTTTTTGCAGGTTGTTCTTCCATTTGAATCGTGCGGCTAATTTTTTCCCATACCCGATCCATATGGACCTCATTGGTGTGAACATCTTGTTTGCGGTAAGCAACGATGAACTGGCGGGCTGCAGCTATTGTTGATTTTTTCTCCGGATAATGCTCCAGGTATAATTCCCAGAACTTAGTTTTATCTGCAGAAGGATTTACAATATGACCAACAAAAAAGTCATCATTTAAAAAATCATCATAAGTAAAGGTTATATATCTAGAAAAATCCATTTATCGTATCTAATATTATTGTTGTATAATACTAATACGTTTAAACGCCTTAAATTATCCCTTCATTTTTAAATTATTTATAAATAAATCTAAAAAGCACCTTTAATCATCACAGAAAGCAGACAGATAACGGATAATTTTGAAACATCTAAAACATCCTGCAGATTCCCGATACCTTTATATAGTAATTTATAAGTAGAACTGACAGTGATTCCCATAATTTCAGAGATTTCTTCATAGCTGAGTCCCTCATAAAAACGCAGGTATATAATTTCCTGCTGCCGGGCAGGCAGGGTTTGTATGACTTGTTTAACATTTTTTTGTAAGGCCAGTTCTTCCTCATTGGCCACAATCTGATGATCAAAAGACAATTCAAACATAAAGTCATGATGATGATCCTCATCTATATGAACAAACCTGACATGTGCGGCAAGCTTTCTTAAAAGGTCTCCCCGCAGTGATTTGTATAGATAGTTTTTTACCGAAACGGGTACGGAAAGATTTGATTTATTTGTCCACAATTTCACAAACAGATCATGCACTGAATCTTCAATCAGTTCTATGTCTTTTGTGAACTTATAACCATAGTTATTCAACAGTTTAAAATGCCTGTTATAAATTTCAGTATAGGCATGCCAATCTCCCTCCTTAAAAGAAGCCCATAATTCAGTATCTTCAATGATATACTTACTCAGATTATCGGCCATATAGCGGAAATTAAAATATCGTAGCTGCGGTTTTGTTTTTAGTTAATTACAATTACTTACACATAAACGGGCTAAAATTCATGAATTTACGTTCCTAATATTAATTAAATATTATGTGAATCCAACAAATAATCGAAGAAATGTAAACTGCTATTACCTTTTTATCGCCTCTAAATGATTGTTAAATAGCTTTCAGCCGGACAAATTCAAAGCCGCCACATGATAACTATATAATTCCTATATTTAAGGTAATTAAGCGTCTACCTATACTTCAACTATTCCAACCAAATATTATGAAAACAAAAGATCGCAGAAGTTTCATCAAAGATTTAAGCATACTTTCTGCTGCGGCAGGACTCTCTTCTTTGGTTCCATTTGACACCCTGGCATTTGCTAAAAAGGAATTTTTCACCATCTCGTTAGCTGAATGGTCATTTCATAAGGCACTGTTTGCTGGCAAGATGACAAACCTGGAATTCCCAACCAAGGCCAAAAAAGAATTCGGAATTAATATTGTTGAATATGTCAGTCCCTTTTTTAATAAGAAGGAGACAGACATGGCTTATCTCAAAGAACTAAAAACGATGACCTTAAATGAAGGTATACAGAATCATCTGATCATGGTAGATGGAGAAGGTCAGCTTGGTGATACAGATGAAAAAGCGAGACTAAAAGCAATAGAAAATCACTATAAATGGGTGGATGCCGCAAAGTTTTTAGGCTGTAAAACGATTCGCGTAAATGCTGCAGGAACAGGAACAGCCGAAGAAGTGAAAAACGCCGCCATAGATGGATTAGGTAAATTATCAGCATACGGCAGGGAACATCAGGTCAATATTATTGTGGAAAATCATGGCGGTTATTCGTCAGACGGAAAATGGTTAGCTGATATTATGAAGCAGGTAAACAGCCCTTTCTGCGGAACTTTGCCCGACTTTGGCAATTTTAAAGTAAATGCGGATCGCGAATATGATAAATATCAGGGGGTAACAGACCTGGTGCCTTTTGCAAAAGGTATCAGTGCTAAAACTTTCGAATTCGATGAAAAGGGGAACGAAAGCACAATTGATTACGACCGTATGTTTAAGATTATCAAAGATGCAAAATGGTCGGGTATTGTTGGAATAGAGTATGAGGGATCCACTTTATCAGAAGAGGAAGGAATCAGGAAAACAAAGATATTACTGGATAGAATACTTCAGAAATTTAAATAGCTACTCCATTATTATTATCTTGCCGGCAAAACAAATATAAGCTAAGCATGCGTTTTTATTTTTTCTTTCTGGCCTTCCTTTCCGTTTTAAGTACCAATGTGATTGCCCAAACCCATCAGCAGAATAGTGGGTGGCTATTCCTGCTGAATAACACAAAAATAAGTAAGAAATGGGGTGCTTACATGGATATACAGGTAAGATCAGCAGATAAATACGATCATGTCAGAAACCTCTTGTTCAGGCCTGGCCTTACCTATTACGCCAGTGATAAACATGAAATTACATTAGGTTATCTGCTGAATGAAACTTTTATACGGCTGCCAGAAACATCACATTATGCTCTTACGGAACAAAGGATATGGGAGCAATATGTATTTAAACATAAAATAAAAACAATCAGTGTGAGTCACCGGTTCCGACTGGAACAACGCTTCATCGAAAGGAATAATGCTGATGACCTCTTCGCGCAACGTTTCAGGTATTTCTTCAGATTTATTATTCCATTGGAAAAGGAAGTCATCAGTTTTGAAAAGGGGCTCTTCCTGGCTATTCAGAATGAAATATTTTTAAACATTCAACATAAAGATCAGCTCAATGGACATCTGTTTGACCAGAACCGCGCTTATACCGCAGCAGGATACCGGTTCAGGAAAAAGTTAGACATAGAGGCGGGCTATATGAATCAGTCCTCAAAAGGAACAACTTATAATACCGCCAACAATATTATACAGCTGGCGGTTTATACGAAGTTTTAGGAAAAAAATGTTAAACCTTCAATGCATTTTTATAGGCAAGAATTTTTTCAAGCAAAACAGCTGCATCAAAATCGGTTTCTGAAGCGGTAAGATAAATCATCAGGTTTCCATGCTCGTCTGTTGTACCCTGCATTACCATTGCGGATAACTTTTTAGTGATTAGGGTACGATAGCTTTCCGGATTGCTGATATGCAATGTAATCAGCGTATCCCATCCTTGTTTAATAAGTTCATAACCGGCAATATCTTCCCATCGAATCAGACCGGCAGCCTTGCTCACTGGTGTAACTCTCGCAATAATACCCTCCGGCTGGAGAGAAATCAGTGGAGTTTTATCATTAAAGGAGAGTAAGGATCGTATGATGACTATTCCTAGTATCACGATAAATATAACAGAGAGCGCGATTCCTTTAGGTGCATAAACATCGGAGAATACGCCCGTACTGTATAAAAGAATCAATACCATTAAAATGAGTATACCTGCACAGGCAAGTATGATAGTTCCTGATTTTTTCTTGTTTCTGTAAAATTCCAAGCTTAATATTTTAGATAAATTGTGAATAAATAATGTTTTTATTTATTTTATCAAAAACTAAGCCGCCTGATGTATAATTATATGGCAGATTTATAGCCCGTTCATATACTGGACTTTAAATTGCAATAAAATTGCTACCGCAAAACAAAATTGTCTCCCCTAACAGCTCAAACGGAGAAATAGATTTGTGTACTCTTTACCGAACACATTTAGAAAGGAATTTCTAAGGGTTTGTATCAAGTACAAAACTAAAATTTTTCGGCTTCGCCCTCCAAAACTGTAGTTTCATCCAGAAAGGAATATTAAATGTATAAACATTTTTGAAACTATCCTCAGTCAGCGGAAAGTGAAATTCGATCCACTCGCCTATCTGGTTTAGCAATTCCTTGTCCTTGATCTGATGAGAATACCAACGCACCTCAGCTCTCACCTTAACCGGGTGAGCCGTACCCAGAGGTTCGCCATTTATATACACTGCAAATACAGAGTTGTCTTCTTTTACAGGCACTACAGATAAAGTACCTGTATAGTGCAAACTCATCACTTCAATTTCAATTGGTTCCATAAAATTGCTTTTGCCCCATTTGAGGGCATTTCTTACCTTATGACAATAAATTATGTTAAAAGTCCTATACGTTTTAAAATAAAATATTCAAGCTCTGGCACGACTTGTGCGTAAAGATACTATTATTTTAGAAATCCAAACATATTTATTATATTGCGTAACCAGTTACATAATCAATTACAATATAATATTATTCCACATGAATTTCTTCGATAAAGTAGGCACAGTAGCCATAGGAAGCAGACTTCGCATGTTAACAGAAAAAATAACTGAAGACGCATCCCACATTTATGAGCTTTATAATATTGACATGCAGCCTAAATGGTTCCCTGTTTTCTATGTCATTTCCCAGGGAGAAGAAAAAACTGTTACAGAGATTGCAAAAGAAATTGGTCACTCCCATCCATCGGTAAGTAAGATTATCAGTGAAATGGTTGCCAAAGGTCTTGTTGCTGAAAAAAAAGACAAGGCAGATGGCAGGAGAAATATGATCAGCCTTTCTAAAAAAGGAAAAGAAATTACTGTCAGGATGAAAGATCAGTATACCGATATAGAAAGTGCAATTGGGGTAATTACCAAGCAGGCAACGCATGATCTTTGGAAAGCGATAGAAGAGTGGGAATTCATCCTTGAACAGCAATCGTTGTTGAACCGGGTAAAGGACCAATTGAAGATTCGTGAAAGTAAAAAAGTTCAGATCGTAGATTATCAGCCGCAATATAGTGCTGTCTATAAAGCCCTTAATGAAGAATGGATTTCAAAGTATTTTAAAATGGAGGCGGCGGACTATAAGGCGCTGGACAATCCTGAGGGATATATACTGAATAACGGCGGTTATATTTACGTGGCGCTTTATGACAATCAGCCAATCGGTGTCTGTGCCCTGATCAGGAGAGATGATCCGGAATATGAATATGAACTGGCTAAGATGGCTGTTTCACCGATAGCACAGGGGAAAAGTGTGGGCTTTTTATTAGCACAGGCGGTGATCAATAAAGCCAGAGCCATAGGTGCAGCAAAATTATACCTGGAGAGTAATACCTCATTAAAGCCTGCTATCAATTTATATCATAAATTAGGCTTCAATAAAGTTGCTGGCAGGGCTACTCCATATGAGCGCGCGAATATCCAGATGGAACTCCTGTTATCATAAATCCTTTACAGCTGTTTGTTTATACAATAGCCACTTTTGCAAAACAGTGGCTATTGTTTCTTCCACAAATGGTTTCGTAATCAAATCATCCATACCCGCAGCAAGACATCTTTCCAGTTCATCTTTAACGTTACCAGCCGTAAGCGCAATGATCGGTATATGCTGCTCTCCATTCAGCTGCCTGATCTGTTGTGTGGCTTCATAACCATTTAAAACAGGCATCTGAATTTCCATTAAAATTAAATCAGGTGTATTTCTTTCGCAATACCGCAAAGCTTCCAGTCCGTTATTCACCTCTATAACCCGCGCATTTTCAAATGTCCGTCTGATAATTGTCCTCGCCAGGATCAGGTTGATCAGATTATCATCAGCTACTAAAATAGTTATTCCTGCTTTTGACGGTTCCTCAGTTTCATTTACAATATCAGCTGCATCGCCCTTTGTCTCCTGGTCATGCAAATGTGATAACAACTCATAAAGCTCAGCCATTTTCACGGGTTTAACTAATCTTTGTCTCACCTGTAGTTCTTCTGCTTCCTTTATCATTCTTTCACTGTCAGATGAACTGCACATCAGGATCGTAGGTTGCGGCTCCCGCATGTTCCGGGAATTCTCCCTGATTTTTCTGATGGTCTCCAGACCATCCATATCCGGCATGTGATAATCCATTAATATGGCATCAAATTTTTCACCGGAATTGAGTAATTCCACCGCTTCTTCCCCACTCTCCACTGAAGTTGTCTTGATATTCTTAATCAGCAACATCTGATCAAGGATCAACCTGTTATTGCTGTTATCGTCCACAATCAATACTTTTTTTATCGACTTTATCTTTATCCTTTGTTTCAGGTTGAGATAAGACGTTTTAATAGCTATATCAAAAAAGAAAACACTCCCTTCACCAGGTGTACTGTAAAGCTGCAACCGGCTACCCATCAAGCCAAGTAGTTTATTAGTGATCGAAAGACCAAGCCCAGTTCCTCCATATTTTTTGGTGGTCGATCCATCTTCCTGTGCAAAAGCATCAAAAATCTTCTCCTGATTTTCTGCACGGATTCCAATACCGGTATCCCTCACACTAAAACGCATTCTGGTATTTTCCCCCTGGCCATTCAAAACTTCAATTTTCAGCTCTATCTCCCCCGACATTGTAAATTTCACCGCATTCCCCAGAAGATTAATGAGAATCTGCTTTAATCTTACAGCATCTACCCATATTAATCCAGGCAAATCAGGCTGTAGGTTCAATAATAATTCAAGTCCTTTTTTCTGTACCTGATAACTGATAATATCAGTTGACTGACTACTAAGCTTATACAAATCAGTTTCCTCAATATCAAGCTCCAGTTTACCCGCCTCAATTTTAGAAAAATCAAGAATATCATTAATAATATCCAGCAATGAATTAGCGGATTCGTTCACAATTGATAAATACTGATCCTGTGTTTCTGATAATTTAGTTTTTAAGACCAGATCTGTAAAACCAATGATTCCATTTAGTGGTGTACGAATCTCATGACTCATGTTGGCAAGAAAATCAGATTTTGCTATACTGGCTTCTTCAGCTAATCTTTTTGCCTCCTTAAGCTCATTTTTTTGCTTAACATTTTCCGTAATATTCAAGGTAAAGATCATTAATCCACCTATATTTCCATCCGATTCATACCAGGGTCGCATCTCCCAGGAAATATGCTGAACAACGCCAGGCCTGTCACTGAGATGAATCTCTTCCTCCATCCGCTCGGTAGCACCAGCCAGAATCCTTTGGTGTCTGGCTCTCCGCGCATCATCTGTAATCAGAAACCAATCATAATAAGAACTACCAGGAACGGCCTTGCCTAACAGGTTATATTCTTCTATCCAACGGTCGCTGACAGCCACGTAATTCATATCATTGTCCAGCATGGCAACAGCAGCAGGCACATTTTCTACAAACGATGACAGAATGGCTTTATCCCGTAAAGATTCAATTTCGGCTTTCTTTACCTTATCTATATCCTGAAAAGACCCGTATAAGCGTGTACATATCCCCTTATCACAGAATGCATGTCCAATAGTCTTTACCCATTTATCGCTCCCTGACCTGGTTCTGATCTGTAATTCAAGTTCCCAGGACTTCCCGCTGAGCTTACTATCAGCAATCGCTTTGATAATCTTATCCCGGTCTTCACCTTCTTTATAAAAAGAAAGACCATCTTTCAGACTGGGCTCGTAAGCCTGTTCTACCTCATGAATTCTTTTGGTTTCAGAAGTCCAGTACACCTGCTCCCGGATTAGATCAAACTCCCATCCTCCAACTTTAGCCACCTGATTGGTTTGCTCCAGCATTTCGGTAGTCCGCCGCAAATCCTGCTCCAGTAAAAGTCTTTTTTCGTCTTTAATTTTATACTCAGAAAGATCACGACCAATACAGAATAAAGTTCCTGTAAGTAATTCTGGTGTAGATACCCATTCGATGGTTTTGTAACTCCCATCTGCAGTTTTGATACGGGAAGTAAAGTTTACTGAGGGGTTTCCCTCACTGAGCCGTTTCAGTTCCAATAAATTAGCCGCTGTGTCTTCTGGATGAAAAAGATCCGTAATTGGCGTCTTTAAAAAGAAATCCGGTTCCCAGCCTAATATTTTTGTAAATGAAGGATTCACTTTTTTAAAGTCACCCCGAAGAGTAACTATACAAATCAGGTCGTTGGAAAGATTAAAAATCTTTTCAAAATTTCTCAGTTCTTCCTCTTTCTTCTTTTCTACGATCAGTTCAAGCGCCTGCCTGCAAATCAATTCCAACCCACGTTTCTGAGACGAAGACAATGTTCGTGGCACCCTGTCCATCACATTAAGCGTCCCCAGAACATTTCCTTCTTTATCTGCAATGGGAAAGGTAGCAGCAAAAGGAACAGCTGGAAGTGCGAGCGCAAATTCCTGATGGTAACTTTCGTTTTGCCGGGAGTCGAACATCGATTTCAGAAATGACCTTTCTTCTTCTTTTACAAAAATAAATGCAATTTGTACCGCACACACCATTGCAGCCAGTTCAGTGAGGCTGTCATAATTTGTCTCAGTAGCGTGATATGATGTATTTGACTTGTTGCTCATACTTATTTATACTCGACATCCTTACCATTTAATATACGGTTAATGTAATGGTAAAGATCAAAACAGATCCAGGAATCTATCAAAACTGGATAGTCAGCAATCAAAAGAATTTAATCTTCTGTTTCCTTTTTGTTCACCACCTTTACCGGCACATCATCGGGCATTTGATCACCAAGAAGTTTACCCCATGGCTTCAGCTCTTCAATGCGATCAAATATTATTTTAAATACTGCAATAAACGGTATAGAAAGGAACATGCCACTAACACCCCATAACATTCCTCCCAGGAGCACGACAATAATTGAGATCAGTGCATTTACAGAAACTTTTGAAGAAACCACCTTTGGTACCAGGATATTATTATCTATAAACTGGATAAGCGAATAGGCGGCAATGATCAAGAGTGGCGTAGTGAAACCCTCTTTAGTTACAATAGCCATTAACACCGGCAGCGCAATAGCAACTACGCCACCTAAATAAGGAATCAAATTTAAAATCGCCCCGATCACACCAATCAGAATAGCATAAGGTACGCCAAGCAGCAGTAATGCAGCAGAATTCAGCACCGCAATCATAGTGGTTTCAATCATCAGGCCCACAATATAACTTTGCACCGCTGATTTGGTCTCATGTAAAATATCCGCTACCTGATCAGAATTATCTTCATCAAATACCTCAAAAATAAAATTGAGAATTAAAGGTTTATAAAAAAGAAGAAGAAAAACATATAATGGGATCAATACCACAAAGCTTAACATCCCGAATACAGTATCAAGTGTCTTTCCAAGATATGCTTTGCTATTGTTCATTCCTTCACTGATCATACTCATCTGCTTTTCGATCGTGATACCAAATTGCGAGGAAAGCCAGGCTTGCAAATCATGAAACATAGTCAATGATTTTGCCTTTAATTGTGGAATCATCTCTCCAAACTGCGCAATCTGAGAGGAAAGAAAAAACAATATACCTGCCAGTAACAGCATAGCAAGCAGAATGGTAAGCGTAATGGCTACTATCTTATTTAGTTTCCATCTTTGAAATCTGTTATAAATGGGATTTAACAAGATTGATATCAGACCGGCAAACGCAAAAGGAACAATGATGTCCTGCAGCAAAAACAGGATGTAAAAGAATAGGTATATTCCAATAATCACCATTGGGGCCTTAATGTAAAACGGGAAGGACTGTTTTACGGCAATACTTTCATCTTCCGGTATTTCACCTGCTGCATTTGTTCTTACCTTAAAGATCCGACCCCTCATTATTCACCAGATTAAATTATTGAATAACAAACACTGTGTTTGATAAATTGTTGTTAAATTAGGTTTTATTTTTGAATAAACTGCCGCTCCACATTAAATTTAGCCATAACTATGATCTGCTGAGGATGCAGGAAGAGCTAAATTCCTGCTTAAAACATGAATGGCCGCTGCATTTTAAGACAAGCGATTTTGAATGAAGCTGGAAAAGCATCTCTCTACGCTCTGCAAGTGGTGTTGTGGAAGATATATTCGAGCATCCCGAAATCAATGGGTATCGTGATACTCCACTATTAGTGAAAACACCTTATATCAAAAGCATTATCGATTCCTGGAAATGTGACAAAGAAGCGGTTCGCTTGCTCTCTCTTGCTCCAGGAAGTGTAATCAAACCGCATAAGACAGACCGCCTGGAAAACATTGACAGATTGGGTAATATTGCTGATCAGGTTTCCAATGAGTACGATTTATTCTTATTGCGGCTATCAATCCTTTCGAAGAAGGAAGAAGAAAATTGAGTGTATAATTTAACGCCCCTGTCATATGGCTAAAATGCGAATTAGCCGTATTGATAGGAAGGGACACCAAAGGCTTATATAAAAAGGCATTGCTTCCTGATCATCATCCTGATAAAACTATAAATCTTACCGGGATAAATGACACCTTTGAAGAGCCATTGCACCCCGACCTCCTCTTACCTACAGATCAGTTAAATGAGCAGGAAAGCCTTCATTTATTGGCCGCTTTTATCAAGGCTGCCGTTTAGAGACTGGGTGAATCATCACCCTGGTATGGGAAGCAGGCACCGGAAAAGCACTTGAATTGATATTGAAACTAGCTAGAACCTATATGTGATAAGCCTTTGGTAAGGGTTTGATAAGGGTTTGGTAAGCCTTGAAGGCTTATCAAACCCTTAGAGAACATTTACTAAACTCTTACCAATAATCCTTTTGATCTAGTTTGAATAGCAGTTACTACCTGTTTCTGTAGTTTCCATCTTTTTTTCAAGCCAGGTTCGAATAAGTTTTGAGTGTATTTCTTGCGTAATTATGATTTTAAATACGATCTGATTTTACCACAATTGATCCTGACTATTATACCTGCAAATTCGCATTATAATAGTCAGGATCATAGTCTTAATCTTTAATTATGTGTAATTATAGTAGCTGTTAAATCTGGTGAACCAGCTACCTGTCCGTTGATAAATATGGTATAGATTTTCCCATTTTCCAGTGTTATACCTGAAAGTGAAGTTCCGGTAACATTTATAATCGACTGGCTGGCAGTATTCCTGAGCTGAAAATTCAGGTTGGTACCTGCATCAATTTCCCTGAAAGGACCTAATGTTTTCCAGGTGAGTCCATCAACAATTGCTGGTGCTTTTCCATTCGTGTAAGGAATAACTACCTGTCCGCCAAAATCGCCATAATTCACATTACTGAATACGGCAGCACCACCAGCATAAGTAAAGTCCACATGTGGGGCATCTGGAGAAAAATTAGCAAACCTTATTTTTGCCTTTCCCGAAGCAGGAAGAGATAAATCATCATAAACTAAAATCAGGCTATCTGCGTTATTTGGGTTAAGGCTACTTTTCAATCGCTTTTTGACAGTGAATAAGGTATGTGCAAAATCCGCTATCGGACCATTAGGCCCCGCAAATGAAGACGAGTTATTCTCCTGGATAAAATTAGCACTTCCACCAAAAACGTATGATGCAATATAAGAAGCACCCGTTCCTTCTGTTACGTTGTATTGTACCTTTCCAAACTGCGTTTCCAGATAGGCTGAAGCAGTATTCCGCTGAAGGAGAGCAGGTGTGACTTTGCGGGTGAAATCGTAAAAATTTACTGGCGTGAGCGATGCTCGGGCGTTAACAAACTTAACTTTCGCACTTAATGGCGTCCGGTCACCGGCATCTATATCCAGGTAATCGGCTTTACTGCATGAAACAAAAACAGTGGGTAAAAAAGTTAAAAGTAATAAAGTTCTTTTAAGGTTCATGCTGAGTATCTTATCAACTGATTCCATAGCGTATACAATTTTCATGTGTTCTTATTTAAAATTTGCGGATAACCTGATAAATGGCTGTAGTCCTGCGTTAGTGCCAGACTGCACAGAACCAGGTGCAGGAGTTCTCGTAATGTTGGCTCCGGGTGCGGGAATGGAATAGTCGCCCAAAATGTTAAATAGGTTATTTATGCCAATAGTAGCTTGTAAAACTGGCGTAACCCGGTACCCTGCAGAAATATCGGTAATCCAGATGGGACTGTAAACCTGGTAATAATAGTCAGGTTTAGGAAAGGTTGCGTTCAGCTGACTCACCCCGGTTACCGAACCAAAATAAACCGCCCTTACCAGAAAATTCAATTTTTTAACATTATATGTTCCCTGTAAAGTAATTTTTGTAGCAGGAATACTTGTAGTCACCCTTGCCTGTTCACTTTCATCAAAAATAATGTAGCGGTAAGCCTCTAAACCTTTGGGCGTATTTACTTTAGTCAGCTTAGTTTTCTGGAAGTTACCTCCCGCCAGAAACGCGGCATTCCCACCATTGGGTAACAGAAATTTGTAACTGCCCGTAAACTCTATTCCCTCCGTTCTCGTGCTGAACGAGTTATAAAAGAACTTGGCCTGCACTGTTCCGGTCTGCACAAATAAGGCTCTTACATCTGCCGGAAGGTTAGTATCCGTTGCAGAAAAACGTCCGGTATTACCTACCCTGTCTTTGATATCAATCTGATAAGCATCAAGCGTGAGTTCAATATTCTGGATAGGCTGTGAAGTGATTCCTGCAGAATAACCTTTAGAGCGTTCTGGCTGCAGGGCAGGAATCCCAAGTGCTTTTGTAGCGGGGTTCACGTTATTTGCCGTTACCTGATCTATAGCTACCCCGTTCTGGAAGGTAGTGGAGGTTTCTGTATAATAGAACTGGGCAAGATCAGGTGCTCTGAAACCCGTATTGAAGGCGCCTCTTATAGCCAGCCACCTCGCAAAACTATATCTTGTTGCCGCTTTATAAGTACTTACACTACCAAAATCTGAATAATGCTCCACCCTGAAGGCCCCGGATACGAGCCATTTCTTAGTTACATTTAATTCAAGGTCGGCATAAGCAGCAGAAATAGAGCGTTTCACATCCACCTCATTTCCAGGTCTGAAACCGGCATGAATTTGTGATCCGGGAGAGAGTCCGTTTAATGGCGTACTTCCAATTGCATTAAAATAGGGAATGCCACCAGTGGTATATTCCACACTATAAATTGTACTCAGATCGGCTTTTGAATAGGAACTTTCTTCCCCGGCTTTGATCTGATATGTTTCTACACGGTACTGACCGCCAAATGCGACGTTCAGCCCACCCAATAGCTGCTCAAACTTGCGGCTAAAGTCTATACTTCCACTATTCTGGGAAGCGTTGTAACTTCCGGCATTAAAACTTCTCGGTGTTTTCTGTCCAAGACTGGCATTCAGGGAATTGGTAATCACATTGTCGAAAGCATTCCTGCCATAAACATTAGAAAGGTCTACATTCCATTCTTTCAATTTTCCTTTTACACCCAGGGCAAAGGACTGATCCGTAATAATATTGTCCATCGCAGGCAGAAACCCATCGGGATAAACAAATGTATTATTGCGTTCTGTCCATCCCGGCAGCCGGTATACTGCAGTAAACTGCGAGTTCCTGTGACTGATACCACCAAATGAGTAGATTTCGACCCCATCTTTCAATGGAATAGCTGCATTGTAAGAAAGCAATCCATCTATAGATTTGTTAGTAGAACCACGCTGGTCAAAATAATGCCTGTCTATACCCCTGCCTGCAATAATCGCATCATCAATTTCTTTGGTATAAATCTGATCAAATCCTCGCGTATTGGCCCCGCCACCATAAGCCGGACCAATATAGATGCCATCAGCATTTCTGCCTGCCGGTAGGGAAACAGCCTGAGTGGCATATTCTCCGGTTACGTTAAAATATCCCTTAGTGCCTAGTTTGACACCAAAATTAGCATTTGTACGGGTCGTTAATCCGTCACCTCTTCTGCGGATACTTTCAATAGTACTGATCGTCAGTTCGTCTGCATTATTTTTCAATACAATATTGATAACGCCGGCAATGGCGTCAGAACCATATTGGGCGGCGGCCCCATCTCTCAAAATCTCTATCCTTTCAATTGAGCCGACCGGTATAGCATTCAGATCATATCCCGTGGCACCATTTCCTAATCCACCCCAACTGATATTTGAACTTTTATGCCTTCTTTTTCCATTTAAAAGTACCAATACCTGATCTACACCCAGACCTTTTAGCTGAACAGTAGATGTTGCAGATGCAGCATCACCACCACCAGAAACGGAAGAGTGAAAAGATGGGGATACATATTGCAGCAATTGTGTTACGCTTGCCTGTGGAGAATATTGCTGCAGGGTTTTTAAGTCAATAATATCCACAGGAACCGGGGAGTTCAACTTGGTACGGTTGGCATTTCTGGAACCTACAATCTGCAATTCATTCAAACTGTTATCGGCTTCCTCGAGGCTGATATTCAAAGTAACCGCGGTGCCTATTTCAACTTCCCTGGTTTTAAAACCTATAGAGGAGATCACCAGGAATCTTCCATTTTTTGTACTGAGCTTAAACGTTCCGTCCCTGCCAGTGGTAGTTGTACCATCGAGCCCTTTAATCCTTACGGAAACTCCTGCTAATGGTAAATGATCTTCCGCAGAGCTAACCAGCCCCGTAATTACTCTTTGTTGTGCAAAAGATATGTGGCTAAAAAGTAGGGCTATAATAATGATGAGTAGTTTTCTTTTCATTTTGTTGATTAAATTGGGCATAAGTATGGCCTTCTGCAGGTTTTATCGACCTCAGATCAGCTCAATTAGCATTATCGCTTAAAAATTTATAGCCTCAGGCTACTTTTGATGATCTATCTTTTCATAAACCGGTCATCTGTCAGCGCGATCAGAAATGATTCCAGGTCATTGATATCAGTTTCTGACAAGCCGAGTGGTTTACTAAGAGAAAGATCCCTGTTTTTCCCATTTTTGATAACCTCATCGGGATTATTATAATACCTGATCACCTCTTTCAGCGTCTTGAACATTCCATTGTGCATATAAGGCGCTGTTAAGGCCACATTTCGCAAACCGGGAATTTTAAAATGTCCTTTGTGCTCCGGATTCTTTGTCACGTCGAAACGTCCTGCATCGTTCAAATCCTGCTCGTTGAATAATCCAATACCTTTAAAACGGTCAGCCGTAAAATCTTCTCCTGAATGGCAGTTGTTACAATTTGCTTTACCGATAAATAAAAGTCTGCCCCTTTGTGCAGAGGCCGATATCGCAAGGTCATCTCCATCAATATACCTGTCGTAAGGACTATTGGCAGTTTCGAGCGTGCGTTCAAATGATGCTATAGCCTGCAACAGATTTTTTTCTGTGGGTGCAGCATTGAATATCTTTTGAAATAACTCCGCATACGTTTTATCTGCTTTTAATCTTGCTATCGCTTCAGCTATTGGCAGATTCATTTCTACAGGATTAATGATGGGTTGGAGCGCCTGATCTTCAAGTGATGAAACCCTTCCATCCCAAAATAAGTTCGGGCGACCAGAAAGATTGGTGACTGAAGGGGAATTACGTGATCCTCTTGTGCCGCCAACGCCAATACTTACCACGGCAGTATCAGCAAAAGCAAATTCGGGTTTGTGGCATGATGCACAGCTGATTGACTTATCTTTTGAAAGTATAGGATCAAAAAAAAGTTTCTCTCCCAGCCGCTCTTTACTGTTGATCACTTCAGGATCATCAGCACCAAAACCAGCAATTACAAGCACAAGAACACTCATTACCAGGAAAATATTTATTTTAGGTTTCATCAGAATATAATGGTCTTTTATCGGCTATGAAGCTATCATAAGCATATTCATTGTTATTTGTAAGCAGTAAGCTTATGATGGTTTCATTAGTAAATATTATTTAATTGCTATGAAGCTACTACGATCATTTTCATTGCTGTTTGTGAGTGGTATGCTCGCAGTGGTATCATTATATACCCTAATTCAAATATGATAAGGCAGAGATGAGCCGAGCAAGCCCTCTCTACCTATCAAAACGAGAGATTATCTGTTAGCAGCAAGCTGGATATTCAATTCAAAATCATCATAGATAGTTTTATCCCCCAGATTTTCGAAGAAATTTTTCGACCTGAACTTGATACCGTATTTGGTCCTGTCTACAGTGATTTTTGCATTTGCAACGAGCTTACCATTATCTATTTTTACAGTTGCAGGAAAAACAACTTCATTGGTAATCCCCTTGATAGTCAGATTTCCTTTGACTGTATAAAGTCCCGCACCCCTGGTAACTGCAGAAGTGATCACAAATTTTGCTTTGTCAAACTGATCAACAGCAAAAAAGTCTTCACTCTTTAAATGCCCCAAAAGCTTCGCATTAGTTTCCTGATCAGTAATATCAGTCACCTTTATCGACTTTGTATCCAGATCAAAACTTCCTCCCTTCAATACATTTTTCTCTACATTGAGTATACCTGCGCTTACATCGATAGTACCGCTATGCTGACCAGTAACTTTTTTAGCCAGCCAGGTCAGTTTACTATGTTCGGCATCTACCCTATAAGCATCAGCTTTTACACTCATTTTTGCCGGTGACTTTACTGCTGGTGGTACCAGTTCGTGAACGATAGTAAAAGAAGAAAGCACAACTACTGTTACTATCGCTACCAGCGATTTAATTTGTTTCATATTGGTCTGTTTTATGGGTTTTTGATTATATTATTTTCCTGTGGTCTGTGCGCTGAAATATTCGGCCGATGGTACCGGCTCCGCGATAAGTTCGTCGAGTACCTTATTGAATTTTTTCTCATAATCAGCATAATACTGACCAGTTACGGTACCTGTATATCCTGTATAAATTTCTCTTACTTCACCTTTACGGTCAATAATAATAGTAGTAGGGTAGGCAATGAACTTACTCAACGCAGGTAATTTATCCGCCACCAGACGTTTATCAGCAAGTCCGCCGAATAGGATATCATATTTGATATTATACTTATCTCTCAATTTGCCTAAAGTATATTTACCATATTCCAGGTCATCTTTCTGCTCAAACCCTACAGCAATAGCTTCCACTCCTCTTTTTTGATTTTTATTGAACCAGGGAGATAAGAAAACCGTTTGATCTGTGCAGTTCGGGCACCAGGTACCTACCAGTTCCACAATCACTACTTTACCTTTATATTTTTCATCTGTTAAGGAAACTGGTTTGCCTGTAAGATCCGGAAAGGTGAAAGCCAGCTTTTTTACCCCCTCCTTCAAAGCGGTTAATTTGTATGGATCAGGCAGTTCTGCTTTACTATCCTTGATACCGGTAAACTTCAGGTTATCATAAATTCCCTGACTAATTTCACCAGAGAGCGTACCATCTTCGTTGATTGTACCGCGGTAGATTTTAGGACTTGGACCACTAAAACCAGACAAAACGAACTGATTTCCCTGAACCGTACCTTCCAGTTCCCGGCTGTCGCCTGTAACTTGCATAATTACACCAGTGAGCTTATTTCCTGTTTGCTTTAAGATCGCAATCTTATTAGGTACAGCTTCTTTCGAAAATCCTTTAAATTCCCATTTTCCAGACAGGTCTGCAGCAGGGGCAACATCCTTACCTGGTTCTACAAAACGATAACTCTTGCCCTGTTCTGCTGTAAACGGCAGTGCGTTACCACGAAGTCCAGGTACCAGGCTGCGGTATTCTCCACTGATTTGTCCTTCATTGTCTATACGGGCAACTAATGCCGCGTCATAGGTGTTCATCTTAATAAAAATAGAATCTTTGCCCAGGTACTGCACATGGAAGTCATCTCTCCTTGTACCATTCAACAGGGTAAAAGTTGCATGTGCTGCATCTTTTCCTTTGAGTTCAAAATTAAAAGGCACTTCACTTTCACTTACTTTGAACACACCACGCCAGATGCCTTCTTTGATAAATTTCCTGGCAGTTTTGGGATCTTCATTTTTAATGGCGCCAAAAGACGAGGCAGTGATCAGCGTGGTAAATGCCAGCGCATAAAATTTAGACGATTGCAGTTTCATATGATTAATTTTAGAGGTTTAAAGATTGATTATTTGCTTCCGGCACTAGCTGTTGAAGCAATTTGAACTGGTACAGGCTCTGCAATCAGTTCATCCAGCACTTTGTTGAATTTTCGTTCATATTCTTCAAAGTATTTACCTGTTACTGTTCCGGTATAACCTGTGTAAATTTCTCTGACGTCCCCTTTTCTGTCGATAATAATTGTTGTGGGAAAGGCTACGAATTTATTGAGTGCAGGAAGTTTCTGTGCCACGATCTTTTTATCAGCAATACCGCCAAAAAGAATATCGTAGCTGATCTCATATTTGTCCCTTAATTTACCGAGCGTATATTTTGCGTATTCCAGGTCATCTTTGTGTTCAAAGCCTATTGCAATAGCTTCTACTCCTCTTTTTTGATTCTTTTTGAACCAGGGAGAAAGAAAAACAGTCTGATCAGTACAGTTTGGGCACCAGGTACCTATAGTTTCAATAATCACTACTTTACCTTTATATTTCTCATCAGATAAAGAGACTTGTTTACCGTTTAAATCGGGAAAAGTAAACTCCAGCTTTTTATATCCTTCCTTGAGGAATGTAAGCTTGTAGGGATCCGGCAGTTCAGCTTTTTCATTACGCTGTCCGTCAAACTTCAGGTTCTTATAGATGCCGAAGCCCTGTTCTCCGGTGATGCTGTTATCGTCATTAATTTTACCTCTTACGATGAAAGGACTGGGACCGGTAAAACCTGACAATTCAAATTCATCGCCCTGCACGGTGCCTTCCAATTCACGGGTATCACCCACAACGGTCATGATTACCCCTGTCAGTTTATTACCCGTCTGTTTCAGTAATGCAATGGATGCAGGAACGGCTTCTTTGGTGTAGGTTTTAATTTCCCATTTTCCTGATATATCATGTTTCGGAGCAATATCTTTACCAGCTTCCACAAAGCGATAACTCTTTCCATGCTCTGCAACAAAAGGGAGAGAATTACCTCTGAATCCCGGTACAAGGCTCCTGTATTCCCCTGTTAAGGTGCCGTCAGCTTCAACTTTCGCTACCAGGGCCGCATCATAGGTATTCATTTTCACATAAATTGAATCCTCACCGCGTCGCTCTACATGAAATTCATCACGTCGGGATCCGTTTAATAATGTCAGGATAGCATGTTTGGGATCTTTTCCTTTAAATTCGAAATTGAAAGGAACTTTTGATTCACTGACATTGAATACGCCACGCCAGATTCCTTCTTTAGGAAAGGGTTTTGAATCATTTGCTGACGCCGTACCTCCGAGTAATACTACTGAAGTCAGGAAGCCTGCTACTTTTAAGGAAATTTTAGTTTTCATAATCATCGTTATTAATTTAAATACTATGGTTTTATAGTTTTTTAAATAACAAAGCGACATACCGATCCCTGCACCCCGGGTTACACAGTTGTAAACAACTGATCACCAGAAGATGACTGCTAACAGGAAACGATGAGTAACTTGTTATTAATTAATTTATAATCCATCGCTGGATCAGTTTGAGCACTTTTTCCTATGGAAAGTTGCTAGAAGTTCAACGAGACTGCCTCTCCCTTCTTCTGTATAAATCAACTAATTAATGGTGGTGATTAATTAGAGTGAATAAATCAGCAGTCCATTTCCCGGGGGAATAAAAGGACATAGCTAATCTGGCGACATCGTAAGGTGTCGTACTCTTTTTGATTGAATGTGGATTTTTTCATCATATTCGTTAATTTATAATCTATTATCTAGATCAGTTTGAGCACTTTTTCCTATGGAAAGTTGCTAGAAGTTCAACGAGGCTGCCTCTCCCTTCTTCTGTATAAATCAACTAATTAATGGTGGTGATTAATTAGATGGTAAACTGTATATTTATCTTTATAATTCCTGATACCCCGGTAGCTTTTCTGACTAAGAATAAATGACCACCATAATATTCCATCAAAATGCTCCGGGGTATCAGGATTTGAAAAATCAAGATTATCAGCTCCGGTATTTTTTCTGGATATATCAATGCTACAGTAGCGTAGCGCGATATTTTTATGGCATCAAATTTTCATATGTCGTTACCTACAACAACGCATAAACTGATCTGATTTTGAGTTCAGTATTTGTTTAGCGGTTTGTATTTGTGAGATCATAGCAAGCGTCATTAATTCGTTTATCGTTTAATTTTTATAAAGATATAAATGATAAATCATAAAACAAATTAAATCTACTAATTTAGTAGTATTATTTATTCTTTGGTACCTTTTCCCGCCCTAATACTGCGTCAAGCGCCTGTTTTAAGATATTTTAACTTTATTTCGAAGATGATTAAATATTGCTGATTATTGGTTCTACAGGTTAAAATTCAGTTTTACAACATCATCTATGCTGTCAGTGCCTGCCTTTTCAATAAGTAAAGTGACCGTATCTTTGTACTGTCTAAAATTCACTTTAACATTTCCGTCAAGCAGCTCCGCATGCTTTACCTTTTTATTCACGACCGGAATAGTCACTTTGCGATCAGCAGGCATTTTCAACACATGTATATACCACACATTGTCCTTTGCTGTTACCACCCCCCAGGGCTGTTGCGCTAGAACATTACCGCGTGTTCCGTAGATACTTTCACCATTTATTTTCATCCAGTCACCAATCTTAGCCAGTGTGTCTGTAAATTCGGGCTGAATCTTTCCATTAGGCATGGGTCCTATATTCAGCAGGAAGTTAGCGTCTTTTCCCGCAGCATTAACCAGGTAATGAATCAGTTCTTTTACAGATTTATATTTCCTGTCATTAATGTTAAAACCCCAGCTGCCATTCATGGTTTCGCAAGTTTCTAAAGGTATTTTGCCAATCTTAGCCTCAGCGCTGAAACCCGCAGAATTATTTCCCGGCAGGTCTTTTTCAAACAACTGGAAATCTTCTCCCGGTTTTGGCGCAAGATGATGGTTATTGCCTATCATTATCGCCGGATTTAACCGGTGTATTAATGCATAAATTTCGTCCAGATGCCAGTCGGCCGTTTTTCTATCCCACTCCCCATCAAACCAGATTCCTTTTACTGATGGATAATTCGTAATCAACTCGGTCAGCTGAGTTTTCATAAACCTGATATAGCCTTCCCAGTCACCCTTAACGGGTTTACCATCCCGGATTTCACTGCCGAAAGCATAATCGTCACGGCCCCAGTCCAGCAAAGAGTAATAAAACCGTAACTCAATTCCTTCTTTCTCGCATTCCTTGGCCAGTTCCATCAATGGATCTTTTTTATAAGGCGTACCATCAACAATATTATAAGCCGATGCTTTTGAGGGATACATACTAAAGCCATCATGATGCCTTGAAGTGATGGTGATATACTTCATCCCTGTATTTTTGGCGAGGGCAACCCATTCTTTTGCATTGAAATCCTGAGGATTGAAAAAGTCTGCAAGCCGTTTATAATTAATGTAAGGAATTTTGCGCGAGTGCATTACCCATTCGCCATCTCCTAAAATACTGTAAATTCCCCAATGGATAAACAATCCGAATTTCATATCCATAAACTGCTGCCGGGCCTTAAGCTGAGCGGCAGCAGGCCGATCAGCAACATCCGTTTGTGCGGAAACAGTTGAGGAAATCAGTAATAACAGAACTAACAGCACATTCAATCTTATAAAAATAGCTTTACCCATTGATTTTACATTTTATATATCTGGTTGATATAAATATATAAAAAAACCAGCCTTATCTCAGATAGGGCTGGCGAAATATATCCTTTAAAATACTATTATTCTTTCACCACTACATCATGTGCTCCGCCTTCAACAATGCTCACAGAAGAAACCAGCGTTAGCTTGGCTTTATCTTTAAATTCGCTGATGGTTGTAAAACCGCAACTGCACATCGTTGATTTAATTTTACCCACCGTGATTTCAAGATTGTCTTTCAAACTACCCGCATAAGGAACATAACTATCCACTCCTTCTTCAAATTTCAGTCCGTTGCTCCCGCCCATGTCATAGCGTTCCCAGTTACGGGCCCGGTTCGATCCTTCTCCCCAGTACTCTTTCATGTAATTTCCGCCAACCAGCAATTTCTGTGTCGGGCTCTCATCAAATCTGGCGAAATACCTGCCCATCATCATAAAATCAGCACCCATTGCAAGGGCAAGGGCCATGTGATAATCCTGTGCGATGCCGCCATCAGAACAGATAGGGATGTAAATACCAGTTTCTTCGTAATATTCATCTCTCGCTTGTGATATTTCTATCAGTGCAGTCGCCTGCCCCCGGCCTATACCTTTCGTTTCCCTTGTAATACAGATGGATCCACCTCCAACACCAACTTTTACAAAATCAGCACCAGCTGCCACAAGATATAAAAATCCGTCTTTATCAACCACATTGCCGGCACCAACTTTTACCGTATCCCCGTATGCTTCTTTGATGTATTTCAGCGTTTCTTTTTGCCACTCCGAAAATCCGTCCGAAGAGTCAATACACAATACATCAACACCAGCATTAACCAATGCGGGTACTCTTTCTTTATAGTCCCTGGTGTTTATTCCAGCCCCGACAATCAGTTTTTTCTCTGAATCAGATAATTCCAGTGGATTATCTTTATGGCTGTCATAATCCTTTCTGAACACAAAAAACTTAAAGTTATCATGTTCATCAATTACAGGCAGACTGTTCAGTTTATGTTCCCAGATAATATTATTGGCCTCACTTAGTGTGATTCCAATTTTTGCAGTAATCAGTTTCGAAAAAGGTGTCATAAATTCTTTCACCTTTTTGTCCATCGCATCTGTTCCGGCTCTGTAATCTCTACCAGTAACGATGCCGACAAGGCGACCGCCAGCAGTTCCATTATCCGTTATGGCGATAGTAGAGTGACCAGTTCTCGATTTTAAAGCAATTACATCTTTCAATGTATTTTCTTCAATCAGGTTAGCGGTACTCACGACAAAGCCGGATTTATGCTGTTTAACCTTTTCTATCATTTCGACCTGTTTCTGGATAGACTGAGATCCGAATACAAAAGATAAACCGCCGTTTTTTGCCAGTGCAATGGCCATCTGGTCATCTGATACAGATTGCATAATTGCTGAAACAAAAGGTATATTCAATTCTATGGCCGATTTCTCACCTTTTTTATATTTAACCAGTGAGGTTTTCAGTGATACGTTATCAGGTATACAATCTATAGAGGTGAGTCCGGGAATCAAGAGAAATTCGCTAAAAGTTCTTGAGGTTTCGTTTAAATATTGAGCCATTTTAAAAATATATGCTTAAAAAAAAGAGGGTAATATCTAATGACATTACCAGCATGAAATTATTTTCCAAAGATAACATATATTTAGTCAGATCTCTTTGTAAATACGATTAGCCCTCGTAAATGATTGTAATATTCATACTTTTACAGTGTGTTCAGTCTATCTGTCAGCACCACCAAAGATCAATCATCCGTCCTAATTTTATTGATATGAAAACAGATATACAAGATTTAACAGACATTAAGCTGTTTGTGGACCAGTTCTATGGAAAGATACAGCAAGATGAACTGCTGGGTCCCATATTCGGAGGCGTAATTAAAGATTGGGGACCACACCTGGAGAAGATGTATCAGTTCTGGAACGCTGTATTATTTGGTGTTCAGGGATTTAAAGGTAATCCATTTGCCCGGCATGCACCACTACCCATTTCACAGGAACATTTCGACCGCTGGCTGATCCTTTTCAGAGCAACGATAGATGCCAGTTTTGAAGGAGAAAGGGCTATAGATGTTAAAACAAGAGCAGAGGTGATGTCTGTCATGTTTGTAAGTAAACTAGACCATATGAGGGCAAATCCGGGATACAAAATTCTCTGACCTAAGAATAACAAAATGATGACAGATCAGGATTCAATATAGTCCGCTATATAATCCAGGGTGCGTTCAATGGCATGAACTACTGCATTTTTATAGGCCAGTAAATGCTGATCCATGGCTGATCCGGAAGGGCTTTCTTTCATATTTTTCTTCCTTTCCTTAATCTCTTTCAGCTCGTATTTACACAGATTTCCAAACACATTTGGCTGCTTCAGGTACAGGATTCTTATTATTTCGGCATAGGTTCTGTAAGATTCATTAAGGGTTTCAAAATTGGTGTCACTATATTTTTCAACTGCAAGAATGGGCACCATCAGTTTTTCAAGTCTCGTTTTCTCTTTAACAAAAGTCATTGTAATTAGCTATTGGGTTACGCAAAAAACACATTAGTTCAACATTATTTTTTGAGATACGATGATTAGTACTTTCTGGTTTTTGCTGCTTATTCTTTTAAATCCCCCTATGCTCATCACGGGAAACTCTCCACATCTGCAGTACTACAGAAAGCATGATCAGTACAAGTCCGCAATAGAAGGCGGCAGATAGTTCTGTATTTTCTTTATAAATTACTATAGCCAGTAAAATACTGTATAAGGGCTCCAGATTGAAGCTCAGGTTGACTGTAAATGCTGATATTTTGTACAATGCTTTAGTCAGCAACAGGTACATCAATACAGTACAAAACAGAGACAACAGCAGCAGGTAGACAAAATCCACGTGTGAGGGCAGCAGGGTTTCGACAGGAGAAACATGAAGATAAACAGGCATAATCAGCGTCAGACCGGCACATCCGCCCAGCATCGTGTATAAGGTAATTGTCTCCGAATTAAAGGTTTTAGTTAGCCGCTCATTATAGATCGTATAAAAGGTGCCAATTACAGAGGATATGACACCAAATATAATACCTGTCCGGTAAGTGGCATCCAAACCAAAGATGAGGGCAATTCCGCAGAGGGTAAGGCTGCTGAGTAATATTTCAGCAACCTGAATCTTTTTTCTGTTAATCAATGGTGCAATAATAGCGGTAAAAAAACCAGTCAGCGAATAGCAGACCACTCCAATGGAGATATTTGAATATTTGATGCTTTCATAAAAAAACACCCAGTTAACGGCCAGTATAAACCCTACTAAAGAAATTTTTAGGACAGCAGATACGCCATACCTTTTAAGCTTTCCGCTAAACCACAAAAACAGCAGTAAAAACAGACCTGAAAATAACAAGCGGTACCAGCTGATTAAACCGGCATTCATTGTAATCAATCTGCCAAAAACTCCGGTAAACCCCGCAAGAAGTATAGAAATATGTAAAAAAGTAAATGCTCTTTTCATTCTGGGGAGCGGATTTAGGAGAAGAAATCTTGATAATAGCGTTAAGCAATATACAGGTTTTTGCGAAGAGATTTCCACAAAGCGCTTTCCTCATATATAGCTTACAAATACTAAATCCCCTTATATTCAGGGGATTTAGTATTTGTAATTAAGAAAGTTAAATCATGATCAACTACCAGAAAGCAGTATATAACGCAACGATAAGGCAAACAATAATCAGCGCACCTATCGCAAATGAGTTGCTTACCCTGAACATTTTTGAATCAATTTCGAGTCCATTGGCCACTACTCCATTTTTATATTCAATCTTACTGATCAGATACATTCCTGAAACACATAGTGCAAATACAATCAGCATCCGATCCATAAAGGGAATCTCAAAAACTCCATTCCCATTGGCTACAGCCCATCCATAAGTATTTAGAGGAGACAGGTCTACCCAACCCGGAAGGAACTTCAATATGACGGAGAAGATAAACCCACCAATCGTGGCAAATAATGCGGCATTGGAAGTTGCCTTTTTCCAGAAGAAACCAAGAATGAACATCGCAAAGATCCCCGGAGATACAAATCCTGTATACTCCTGAATATATTGGAATCCCTGTTTACCTTCTCCCATCAGACTGTCACCAATAACCATAGAAAGGATAACGGCAAGTATCATTGCTGCAACCACGGTTAACTTACCTACATTAACGAGTCTCTTTTCGCTCGCTTCGGTATTAAAAGCTTTTTTATAAATATCCAGTGTAAAGATAGTCGCGATACTATTCGCTTTACCTGCAAGAGAAGCAACAATTGCTGCCGTCAAAGCCGCAAAGGAAAGCCCCTTTAAACCAATTGGCAATAATCCCAATAATGCAGGATAAGCCTTATTAGGATCCTGGACGCCTGACGAAGTAAGCAGACTGGCACCATTTATCCCTCCAAGATTTTCTTTAACAATATAATAAACCGCGATACCGGGAATCACAACAATCACCGGCATCAGCATTTTCAGAAATGCAGCAAATAATAAACCGGCACGCGCCACAGGTAAACTGGCGCCAAGTGCCCTCTGCGTAATATACTGATTACATCCCCAATAGCTTAAGTTGGCAATCCACATCCCGCCTATCAGCACACTTAATCCTGGTAAATCCATATAATTTGGATTGTCTTTCTTGAAAATCAGATGGAAATGTTCCGAGGCACCATCTTTCAATAACGAAAATCCTTTGACGATTCCTGCGCCACCTGAGATCAGGTTAAGTGCGATATAAGTGGCAACAACACCTCCCAGAATCAGGAAAAACACCTGAATTACATCAGTGTAGCCAATCACCTTCATACCGCCAAGCGTAATAAAAATCGCGAAGACAGCCAGGGCAAGAATACAGAAACCAAGGTTTAGTCCGGAAATACCGCTGATGGCCAATGCACCTAAATAAAGAATGGACATCAGGTTAACAATGATATATAACATTAACCAGAACACCGCCATAATCATCGCTACCCTTTCATTGTAACGCTGACTTAAAAACTGAGGCATGGTGGATATCTTATTCTTAAGATATACGGGCATAAAAAAGATAGCCACCACAATCAATGTAGCAGAAGCCATCCATTCATAAGCAGAAATAGCCAGACCAAGTTTAAAACCTGATCCGCTCATACCTATCATCTGCTCGGCAGAAATATTAGAGGCAATTAATGAAGCACCGATTGCCCACCAGGTGAGCGATCCTTCCGCAAGAAAATAATCCTGTGAGCCACTGGAAGCTGATTTTTTACTGTAATAAACCCAAAATCCATAGGAAGAGACAATAATGAAGTAAACAAAGAATACGATGTAGTCGTACTGGTGTAATCTGGTCATGTTTAATAAATGGTTAGAATTAGTAAAGTAATGTCATTAGTCGCGGATAACATGATCAAATCATCTCATAATTTTGATAAATCGTATCAATCTGTATCAAAGCAAACATTTTGCAGGTATAACCTATCCCTGCAAAAAACGCAACCAAATATAACTTTAAAGAAGGTTAAAAAAAAAGAAAATCGGGATTAACTTATAAGTATAAAGCACATCAATAAGCGTCTTAAATACGTTTATTAGCGCATTTTACCATGTATTAAAAAGAAAAACAGGCACATCAAATCATCACCGGATTTCTGACATTTCTAAATAATATTATTCCCGAATTCAGCTGGAACCTGATTCCTGCCTGAAGATAAATGTGCCAGAAATCAAAGACATGACAGATATTAGCGAATCCGTTAATTCATTCAGCCTGTTCATTTCGTTCATTGTAAGCGGATGTTCTTTAAGGCAATAATAAATTCTGAGATTTGAATAAGGAAATCACAATAACACCTGTTTAACTCTGATCTTATGAAAAAATTATTTACTACAGCAAGCATTTTAGTTGGCTTAATCGTTTGTACAGCAACTTCCGTTTCAGCACAGGCAACAGCTTCTGCTACAGCATCTGCAACAATAGTAACACCCATCAGTATTACAAAAACTGTTGATATGGACTTTGGAAATGTAGCCGTTACCACCACTGCCGGAACAGTAATACTATCTCCTGCAGGAGTAAGAACAACCACTGGTGGAGTTACGTTACCAGCAGTAACGGGTACGGTTACGGCAGCTACTTTCACTGTAACTGGTGAGGGTGCATATACTTATGCCATCACATTACCATCTGCAGACCTGACCATTACCAGCGGATCTAATACAATGATTGTAAACGCATTTACGAGTACACCTTCAGCCACAGGCACTTTGACGGCAGGCACGCAAACACTTCGTGTGGGTGCAACTTTAAACGTTAGTGCCAGCCAGGCTGCCGGCACTTATGTCTCCGCTACGCCATTTGATGTCACCGTGAACTATAACTAAACAACACTGATAGATACCATCTTTAAATTTGTGAACACCTGAACTGAAAGGTTCAGGTGTTTATTATAAAACCATCCGCTATGAAGAAGGTATGCGTGCTCCATTCCCATTTATTTTTTTTTGTGCTTGTTATATGCAGCCTTTTTTCTGCGCTACCCTCGCTTGCTCAGGGAAACCTTTTGATTATGCCGCGAAGAGTAGTTTTTGAAAATGCCAAACGAACACAGGAACTTAACCTGGCCAATACGGGAAAAGACACTGCACGCTATGAGATTTCAGTAATCCAGTACAGGATGAAGGAAGATGGTAACTTTGAACCTCTTGCAGAAACTGACACCAGTCAGAACTTTGCTACAAAATATTTCAGGTTTTTTCCGAGATCGGTTGTGCTGGCGCCAAATGAAGCGCAAGTAGTAAAACTGCAACTCACTAATACCAGTAATTTAAAACCCGGAGAATACAGATCACATCTATATTTCAGGTCTGTTCCAAAGTTTAAACCTCTCGGCGAAAAAGATACCGTTGCAGGAGCCAGCTCCATCTCAGTAAAACTCGTTGCCGTGTTTGGTCTGGCTATCCCGGTAATCATCAGAAATGGGGAAACAAAAGTGTCGGCCAGCATCTCAGATGTATCACTGCAAACTGCAGATCATAATAACATTCTGAAAATGCAGATCCATCGAAGCGGTAATATGTCAGTTTATGGCGATCTTAAAGTAAACTATATTTCCGCAAAGGGGACATCTACACAAGTTGGACTGGTCAATGGATTATCAGTGTATACACCAAATCCTGTTCGTCATTTTCAGATTATACTAAATAGTACAGCGGATATAGATTACCATAAGGGTAAACTGCAGGTAGTCTATATGGCACAAGCCGATGCTAAACCATTAGTATTTGCAGAAACGGAGCTCGTTCTCCGTTAAAAGAAAACGATAGTTTTCTGCCTGAACATATCATATAGACAAGCCTAAAACCATGAAGAAGAGTCCGCTACCCCCTTCTTTTTTAAAATTTATATTAGTTTTGGCCCTGCTATTTATTGGCGGCAGCGCGGGATATGCGCAAACGATTACAAACTATGGTTTTACAAACGTCGCATCAGGCACTTTCACACCTTTAACCGGAGCTACGACAGCAACCCTTACCGCCGGAAATACGGATGACGGAAAAATAGAAAATATTCCTGTTGGCTTCGACTTCTGGTACATGGGAACCAGGTATACCACTGTTTCTGCCTCAACAAACGGATGGCTGGCATTTGGTTCAACACTGACTGATGATTATGTAAACAGCCTGGCAAACAGCGGAATCAGGCCCGTACTTGCGCCATTGTGGGACGACCTTAACATCGTCGCGGCATCAAATGTTTCTTACAAAACAGCTGGTACTGCCGGCTCACGAATTTTTACCATCCAGTATCTGAATGTAAAATGGAACTACCAGGCGCTTGTCGCTGTGGCTTCTTTTCAGGTAAACTTATACGAAAGCACTGGAAGAGTAGAATACATTTATCGCTCAGATGCCGGTGCCGCTTTATTACCTACTGCTTCTATTGGAATAACCGCTACGGCAAAAGGTACAGGAAATTATCTCTCAGTAGCCAATGCAGGTACTACCGTGAGCTCCACCGCTGAGGCTAGCATTACTACAAAACGCGCAACCGGTGCCGCTTACAGGTTTACTCCTCCGGTACCAGTGGCCCCGACATCACTCACCTTCACCAATGTGAGTGGAACATCCATGACTTTGAACTGGATCGATAATGCTACTAATGAAACCGGATACGTCATTTACCGATCCACAGATGGAACAAATTATACTTTTGTAAATCAAACATCAGCAAATGCAACCTCTTCTGTCCAAACCGGGCTTACAGCGAATACGACATATTTCTGGCGGGTTTACGCAGTTACAGAAGGAGGACTGAGTACAGCACTGAGCGGATCAAGATTATCTATTTGTGCAGGCCCGGTCATCTCACAACTGCCATCAGCAAACCTGATCGGATATTATAAATTTGAGGGCAACGCAAGTGATGCCACGGGCAACAATAACGGTATATTGCAGGGAACTCCTGTTGCTGTGGCAGACAGATTTAATATTGCCGGCAGAGCCTATACTTTTAATGGAGCAAGTCAGTATATTTCTACTGTAAACTCCTATGTAAATCCCTCACCTGCAAGCACCTCGATCTGGTTCAAAACAAGCACCGCAGTGGGTGGTGCGCTAATGGGCTTTTCGAGTCTGCAGACAGGTGCCGCAGGCAGCCGTGACCGTTTTTTGTATATGACAGCAACGGGCAATCTGTATGTTGCTGTATCACCCGGCTCAGTCAAAAAAACAGTTAATTCCTCTGCTGCCTACAATGATGGAAACTGGCATATGGCCACCAGTACAGTAGGTGCAGCTGGTTTGAAATTATATGTAGATGGCGTATTGATCGCAACGGATGCCACAGTAACCGCTGCAGAAACAACAACCGGATACTGGCGGATCGGCTATTCCGACTTATCCGGATGGCCGAACGAACCGGCAAGTTATTATTTTGACGGCACACTGGATGATGCAATTATTTACCACAAGGAACTTTCTGCGGCAGAAATAGCGGTGCTTTACAACTCACCGGACGGTGCCGGAAGCAATATGCCTGTCTGTGCAGGAAATACGCTGAATTTGAGCGCGACAACTGTATCAGGTGCTGCTTATGCATGGACGGGACCGAACGGATTTACCTCTTCTTTACAGAATCCAACAATCAGTTATACAGCAGCAAATGAGGGAATTTATACCGTACAGGTCACAGTTGGCGGTTGCAGTACACCCAGTATAGCCTATGCAAGAGTTATTTCAAGTACCAATGCCGGCCAATGGACCGGGAACGTGAGCAGCGACTGGTCAAATGCCGCGAACTGGTGTTCGGGCGTTGTACCCTTAGCAACTACAAACGTGATTATTCCGGCCGGAGCAACGCGCATGCCTGAAATATCGACCTCAGTTACCTGCAATAACTTAACTATTGATGCTGGTGCCACACTCTCCACCACCGCAACGGGCACACTAAATATAGGTGGGACGTTAACAGGAAATGGCACCTTTACCAGTCTGGGCACAACTAATTTTAATGGAACTACCGGGCAGCAGACTTTCTCCGGGATTAGTCAATTTTATAATCTGACTGTCTCCAATACCAACGGACTACTCCTGCCAGCCCTGATAACGGTCAATAATAACCTTACTATTGCTGCAGGCACGCTTAACCTTAATAATTTCAATATCAGTGTAAAGGGAAACTGGATTAACAACTCTTCGGCTGCAGCACTTACGGCTGGTACAACCATTGTCACTTTTAACGGTACCGTAGCACAATCTATTGGAGGTACATTTCCAACCACTTTTAATAACCTCACCATCAGCGGAACGGCGAATACGGTTTCTCTGGCGGCAAATATTAATGTTGCGGGCGACCTTTCGGTGACTTCAGGAACACTTGACCTCGTTACTTTTACGGCCAACCGGCTTACTTCAGGCGGAAACCTGATGTTACTCAACAATACCACCCTAAAAATCGGGGGAACAAATACCTATCCTACTAATTATACCACCAATACACTGGTGCTCTCGAGTACCGTTGAATACTCAGGAACCACACAAACAGTTGCAGCCCAAAACTATGGGAATCTCAGCTTGACGAGCGGAACAGGTGCAAGCGTAAAAACGCTTCCAGCTACAACGCTCAATGTTTTAGGGAATTTTACTCTCGCTATAGGCGCCGGAACGACTGTTACTGCCACTGCAGGTGCTGCAATTACAGTAAACGGAAATGTGAATATCGGAGCATCCACAACTTTAAACGGAGGCAGTTTTACACATACCATCAATGGCAACTGGACAAACAATGGCACATTCACCGGAAATACCAGCACAGTAATTTTCAATGGATCCGGGACTACAATCGCCGGAACAGGTACACAGAATTTTAATAACGTAACAGTAGCTGCTTCACCTGTTACCTTCGGCAATAATGCACTTACATTAACCGGTAATCTGGCAACTACCGGATCCGGTGCGTTCAGTCAGACTTCTGGCGGCACACTGACCATGAGTGGGACCGCTAAAACTATTACCGGCACAGGAATTTCATTAGATAACCTGACCATCAGTGGCTCGGTTACTACTGCTGTTCCACTTACATTAACCGGGAACTTAGCAGTAAGTGGCAGTTTCACTGCAAGTGCAGGTACACTAGCGATGAGCGGTACAACAAAAACCATCTCGGGAGCTGGAACAATCTCACTTTACATCCTGGCGGCTACCGGAGTTACCACTACCACAGCCAACTTTTCTATTGCCTCGGGATTAAATGTAGCTGGCAGTATCACAGCAACTGCAGGTACAGCAACTTTTACAGGAACATCGTCGCTAAGCGGAACAGCCAATCTGTACAATGTGACTATTAATGGCACTTCTTTACAATTGACAGCAAATGCTGTTCTGGGTGTAGCAAATGTTCTCGCACTCACAGCAGGAACACTAAATGTAAGCAGTTCGGCTCCCAATACGGTTAACTTTAATGGAACCGGAGCACAAAATATCAATGGCATTACTTACCATAACCTGATACTTTCCAACGGGAACAGTAAAACAGCAGCAGCGGCTTTTACCACAAATGGCAACCTGAATATCGCTACAGCTACAACTTTTGTGGCCGGAAATTTTACGCATACGTTGAACGGCGACTGGATCAATAACGGAACATTTACCGCAGGTACCAGCGCCATTACTTTTACCGGTGCCAAAACACTGAATATTACCGGGGCAACTACCTTCAATATTATCACAGTAAATACTTCCACGGCTTCCACAGCAGTTGTTCTACAAAGCAATATAAGTGTAGCTACGTTGAATATGACGCAAGGTACAATGTTAACTGGTGCAAATACCGTAACGATAACTACTACACGTAACGGAAATGGAATCATATTAGGAACGATTACCCGAAGCCACGCTTTCAATAACGCAGTCGATTATGCTTTCGAAGGACCAAATAATACTATCAACTTCGCCCTACCTGTTAATGTTAACCTGGTTACGGTAAAAGTTGTACAGGGGCCCGTAAGCGATTTCCCCTTTGGAGGGTCTATCAGCAGGTTATACACCATTACAGCAAATGGAGGATACCTGACAGCAACTTTAAGGCTTCATTATGAAGATGGTGAATTAAATGGAAATACGGAAGGGGCTAACTTAAACCTATGGGGTAATACGGGTTCAGGATGGTCCACAACGGGTAGCGTACTCACAACAACACGTGATGCTACTCTTAATTTTGTTCAGCAGAGCACTTTAGGGTCCAATTTGACCGGACGCTGGACCATCTCTGATAATTCCAATGTGGTTAACTGGAATGGAAGTGTGAGTAATGACTGGAATACAGCCGCAAACTGGACGGTTGCACAGGGATCCGCCTCCAGACCACCAACAGCTACAGATATTGTAAATTTGGGAACTGTAGCGTTTACTAATCAGCCCACTATCAGTAACACTGTATCTGTCAGAAATATCAATTTCGGAAGCGTACAACCTGTTACACTAAGCATGGCGGCCGGCGGTTCGCTCACTTCAGGTGATATCCGCGGAACCTGGTCTGCCAACGCAACGCATACCTTTAACGTCAACAACCAGAATGTATCCATCAATGGCGACCTCAGTTTGAGTGACGGAACCACGGGCCATGCAATCAACGTTAATATCGGCTCCGGTACGCTTGCCGTTGCTGGATCCTTTAACCAATCAGGTAACGCCAGCACCATCTTTAGTGGTGCTGGCAACCTCAATATCAGGGATAACTTCAATTATACCAATGGCGTTTTTACTCCTGGTACCGGAACAGTGACCTACAATGGGGCAGCCAATCAAACTATAGGAAATGTTGCATATAACAACCTAAACATCAACAAAGGATCATCCAGTATAGCAACAAATACCGCTGCATTAACTATCGGCGGAAATCTGGTGGTTACAGCAGGAGCGCTTGACAATAGTGGTGCGCTAATCATCAACGGAAACGTAACCACAAATGCTGCCAGCACATTTAAAAACTCAAATACCTTACGTGTTGGAGGAAACTGGCTCAACAACGGCACTTATACAGATGCCGGCGGCACAGTCTCTTTTGAAGGAACGGACACACAGACTATTTCAGCTACGACCTTCAATAACCTTATCATCAATAAACCGGTCGCTTCCGCAGCAAACCTTACAGGAAATGTTAGCCTTCAGGGAAACCTTACTGTCACCTCGGGTACCTATGATGTAGGCGCATTTAATTCGAACAGATCTGTTAATGGTGGCATGGCCAGCGTCGCTAATGCCGGGACGTTGATCATCGGTGCCAATAATATGCCCACCAATTTTTCCTGGTTCACCCTGACTCCTGCCAGTACAGTTATTTTCAATGGCACCGCTGCACAAACCATCGCCGAAAGTGGAGTTACCCTGGGGAACGTAATCTTCAGAAATGCAGGCGTTAAAACCCTGACGACGCCTGTAACAATAGCGGGTGATCTGACTATTGAAACCGGTTCTACCTTTGCCGGCGGGGCACAGACAATCAACCTGGCGGGGAACTGGACAAATAACGGCACCTATACTCCCGGCACCAGCACGGTGCAATTAACCGGTGCTACTAAAAACATTGCCGGCATCACCACGTTTAATAAGGTCACTATTTCAGGATCGTATACGCAAACCGGTTCACAAGTAACTTATAATGATCTGCTCAATATCACTACTTCTGGTGTAATTGCCGGTGCAGCTGGCATTACCACTATTGTAAATGGCGATTTTACAAACAGGGGCACACTGAATACCAGCGGCACTACCATATTTTCGGGAACTCAAATGCAAACGCTGAGTCTCATCAATGCAACCACTTTCGCGCTGACAGTAAATTTTAACGGAACAGTTTCTCCTGTACTCAATTCCACGTCTGCGCCGCAGTTCGGCTTCCTGAATATCAATAATACAGGTGGCGTAAATCCAAGCGTGGGCTGGACGATCAATAATGATTTAAGCGTAGCCAGTGGCGCCTCTTTTGGTTTGGGAACGTCGACGCACACGCTGATTGGTTCGCTAACCAACAATGGAACAATAACAAGCAGTGGCGTGTTTAACTTTACACCTGCTTCTGCTGTATCACTTAATATGGGCACAGCCTTTTCGAGTACCGGAACCGTTGTTTTTGGAGGTACTGGTGCCACGACCCTTTCCGGTACTCCTGCGGCGCTTAAAGACGTGATTATTTCAAACACAAATGCCGCCGGCGTTACGCCATCTTCAAACTGGACCCTGTCAAATAATTTTACGGTTGGTGCCGGCGCTACATTTAAAGGCAGTTCCTTTACGAATACGATCTCAGGAAATATCCTGAACAATGGCACCATGCTGCCCGCTACTTCAACTTTTATCCTTAACCTGGCAAAAGACCAGACGATCACTAATGGTGATTTTAATCACCTGAGCATCAATAAAACTGGTGGCACAACTACTTTATTAAGCAATGGCACCGTAGCGGGACTGCTTACTTTTACCGCAGGAAAGATCACTACAGGCAGCAATTCCTTAAACTTATCAGCCACGGCCTCAGTAGCCGGTGCCGCCCAGAATACAGGCTGGGTAAATGGTAACCTGAAAAAAAACATCACAACTGGTGCCATCACAAAGGCTTTTGAAATAGGCGACCTGAACAATTACACGCCACTAAGTCTCGCTTTTAACAACCTTACTTCGGCAGGTGATTTATTGATTACAACAAATGCGACAGACCATCCGAATCTCGCCAGCTCCAATATCAATCAGTCAAGGAGTGTAAATCGTTACTGGAAGCTGACCAACAGCGGAGTAGTATTCGACAAATATTCAGCTACACTGAACTTCGTTGCGGGTGACGTTGATGCAGGTGCCTCTACAGCTGCATTTGGAGTGGGAGTCTATACGGGTTCATCATGGATTCTGCCAGCAGTAACCGTTAAAAACGCTACAAATATTACCGCAACAAATGTCACTGTATTAGGCGATCTGGCCATTGGGGAAGTTTGTAATGCAGGAACTGTCATCTCTTATGCGGGTTCTCCTTATTGTACAAATTCTGGTAATGCAACAGTAACCATGGCGGGTACCGCGGGTGGTGTTTTCAGTTCTACTCCGGGGTTGTCAATAGATGCATCAACGGGTCAGATTACCTTGGCAAACAGTGCTGCCGGCACCTATAATGTTGTATATACGGTGGCTGCTGCAGGTAACTGTGCACTGTATTCTACGTCTGCAAGCATCACCGTCACTAAAGCACCGGAGGCCTCCATGAGTTATTCCGGCTCGCCTTATTATACTGGCGGAGGTACTGCCAGTATAGATTTTTCAGGAACTACAGGTGGTATTTTCTCTTCAACTGCTGGTTTAACGCTTAACGCGGCAACGGGCGATATTACGCTGATTTCAAGTACCCCGGGCACTTATACTGTTACCTATACCGTTGTCGCAGCGGGTGGCTGCACTGCTTTTAGTACGACCACACCGGTAACAATTGTTGCTTTTAAGACCTGGGATGGTGGCGCCGGGACTTCCAGCTGGGGCGATGCTGTAAACTGGCTGCCAGACGGAGTTCCCATGATAACCGACAACCTTAATCTTACCGGTGCCTTTATCATCAATGCAGACGTGGCAGCAGTGGCGAACAATATGATGATAAATAATGCAGGACTGGTGCTGACAGTCGATCCTGGAAAATCACTCAGCATTGCGGGCGACTTAAGCTTAACTGCTGGTACGCTGAACGTAAATGCAGGAACGCTTAAATTGGCCGGGACGGTGACGAATAGCGGTACGCTTACTGCAAGTAACGGTGCTGTGGAGTTCAATGGAACCATAGCCCAAACAATTGCTGCCGCTACTTTTACAACAAATACAGTAAACAATCTGCGTATCAGCAATTCCGCCGGAGTAACGCTAGGTGGGGCATTGAATATTAAAGGGATACTCATCGCTGCAACAGGTAACTTAAATTCTTCTGGTAACCTTACACTCGTCTCTTCTGCTACGCAAACAGCGCTGATAGACGGTAGCGGAACAGGAAACGTGACAGGCAATGTAACCATGCAGCGTTATCTTACTGCAGGTTTTGGTTATAAATACTTTAGCTCACCGGTTATGGCTGCCACGGTAAATTCATTTTCGAGCTTTGTAGACCTGAATGCAGCTTTTCCTAATTTTTACAGGTATATCGAAAATGTAGCTGTTTCCGGCTGGACGGCTTATACAAGTACAAGCGCACCACTGGTACCGCTACAAGGTTATGCGGCGGATTTTGGACCGACAACACAGCCTCTAATGGTCAGCATCACTGGTGTAGTGAGTAATGGTGCCATTTCAGCTAACCTACAAAATCATAACCAACCTTATACGCTGGGTTTTAACCTTGTCGGCAACCCTTATCCTTCACCCGTAAACTGGGATTTAGGAGCGGGCTGGACAAAAACCAATATTGATAATGCCATCTACTTTTTTGATTCCGGCTCAACAAGTCAGTACACAGGAACCTATTGCAGTTATATCAACGGCGTATCCAGTGATGGAATAGCTAGTCCGGTAATTGCCTCCATGCAAGGCTTTTTCGTCCATGTCAGTAACGGTGCCTACCCCGTTACAGGAACATTGGGCTTAAACAATTCCGCAAGAGTAAATGACCTTTCACCCGTATTTCATAAGGCCACAATGAGCCTCCGTGAACGTGCCCGACCAAGAATCTTATTAAGGCTGAGTGCCGGCTTTGTAGATGAAGCCCATTCTTCAGACCCTATAGTAATTTATGTAGCAGACGATGCAACAACGAGATTTGATAGTCAGCTGGACGCGATAAAACTCCTGAACACCAATGAGCATGTGCCTAATTTTTACAGTGTTGATGAAGGTAATTTTAAACTGGCTATTAATGCCTTGCCAGATATTGATTCCAACACAGTCATCCCGCTCACACTGCAGTCAGATAAAAACGGAACCATAGAATTTGTGCTGCGCGATCTGGAAAACCTGCCCGATAACCTATATACTTACCTGTTTGATGCGAAAACGGGTAAAAACCACCTGATGGAAAAAGGTACACAATTGAGTATCTCTTTGAATACAGGTAATTACGAAAACAGGTTCAGCATCCGCTTCAGCACAACCAGAACAATAAATGATCCGGATGCAGATAAAGACAATTTATTGGTTTACAGTGGCGGAGGCAGTTTCCATATTAATTTGAAACTAGTAAACGACGAAAAAGGAGATCTCGTGCTCACTAACATGGCGGGACAAACGCTGGCACGCAAAGCAGTCAACGGTAACGGCATTTACCAGATTCCAGCCACCCCTCCTACCGGCATTTATGTGATCAGTTTCATTACCACCAATAAGGTACGTTCTAAAAAAGTATTCCATCACAATGACTAGAAAAAATGAGACAACAAAAATAGGATGGTATGTAAAAGGGCTCTTTTTACTGCTGCTTTGTGGCAGCCTGAACTTGTGTGCTCAGGAAAATCCGCCACGCCCTATCAGCATTTTCGTCAATCCGGCGCAAGGGCTTAGCTTCGGTGCATTTGTACATGGCAATTCGGGAGGATCTGTAATCGTCTATGCCAATGGTTCGAGACAGGTTACAGGAAGTGTAATTCCTGCAAATCTTGGGTATTCATTTTCTCCGGCTATTTTTGAAGTAGATGCAGAGCCCGGAGTATTGATCACGATCAGCAACGGTCCGGATGTAACGCTGAATGGAAGTAATGGTGGCTCCATGATCCTGCACATAGGCGAATCAAGCCTTGGTTCTCCATTTATCGCCACTGCAGTATCACCTGCAAGAACACAGTTGAGAATAGGCGGAACATTAACCGTAGGCAATTCATTAGCCAATCCGCCAGGAAATTACAACGGAACTTTTTCAGTGACTTTCATACAGCAATAGCATTCAGACAGCTCTCAGATCAGGCACATGACAGAAAACATATACAGACCGTCCACCCTCTTTTCAGTATTTAAAAAACTGTCTGCGATGACGATGCTCTATTTGCTGTTCCCTGTTTTGTCGCAGGCCCAGGATCCGGCCGATTATGAAGAAGTCTCTGTTTATCTTAATATGCAGCGGATAGGAAATATCGAAATATCTTCACTTATCCGTAATGACACAGCTTACCTGCCAGTCACCGAAATTTTCGATTACCTGAAAATTGCCAATAAATCATCCGCCAACCGTGATTCTATCAGCGGCTTTTTTATTAGCCAGACGGCAACTTATCTGATCGACAATGCAAAAAAACGCATTATTTATAAAGACAAGACTTATAGCTTAAAAACTGATGATCTGATTAAAACACCTTCAAATTTATACCTTAAAGCAAGTTATTTTGGCGAGATCTTCGGACTCCAATCCGTATTTAGTTACAGGAATCTTTCCGTAACAATGAGCACAGATCTTGAACTCCCTGTATTAAGGGATATGCGGCTGGCAGAGATGCGCAGCAACATCAACCAGCTCAGGGGTGAAGTGAAAGTAGATACAACCATTAAAAGAAGCTATCCGGCTTTTCACTTTGGCACGGCAGACTGGTCTGTCATTCATACCCGGGATAAACGACTGGGCTCAGATACGCGTGTGAACTTGCGTGTTGGTGGGATTCTTGCGGGAGGAGAAACGGATGTATCCATTAACTACCACAGCACAGAACCACTGATTGAGCGGAATCAGTATTACAGATGGCGACTGGCGAATAATGAGAACACAGTGGTACGGCAAATTACAGCAGGAAAGATTTTTACCCCAACCATATCCACAATTTTCGCCCCTGTGGTAGGTCTCCAGATCACCAATACGCCCACAACATTCAGGCGTTCGTTTGGTACTTATACCATCAGCAATACCACACAGCCCAACTGGACGGTAGAGTTATATGTTAACAACGTGCTGGTGAGTTATGTGAAGGCAGATGCCTCAGGTTTTTACAGTTTCGAAGTGCCGCTGATTTATGGAAACTCAATGGTAAAACTTCGTTTTTACGGGCCTGCGGGGGAAGAGACATTTACAGAACAGAACATCAGTATCCCTTTTAACTTCCTGCCGGCCAAAGAATTTGAATATAGCGCAAGCGCAGGCTTTGTAGAAGATGGAAATGGCTCCAGATTCTCCAGACTGAGTACCAACTACGGGCTGACCAGTTTTTTAACTGTCGGTGGCGGAACGGAATACTTGTCGTCAGTAACCTCAGGCAATACGATACCATTTGTTAACTCTTCAGCAAGGATTCTCCCTAACCTGCTCCTATCTGCGGAACATGCTTATGGCGTGCGCACCAGGGCATTACTGACTTACAAATTCAAATTTGGCTTACAGGTAGAATTGAACAACTCCTGGTATGAAACCGGTCAAACAGCCATTAATAATACTTTTAAAGAGGAAAGGAAAGCTATTCTGTCACTCCCGTTCCGGGGAAAAAGCTTTTCTGCGTATACAAGGTTAACTATCAATCAGAATATTCTGCCGGTTACGGAATATACTACTGCAGAATGGCTGGTCTCTGCGGTAGCATGGAACATTAATGCGAATGTAAACACCTTTGCACTTTTTACAGATCAGAATCCGGCCTATCTCCTCAGTAATTTTTCTGTATCTAAACGCATCTTAAAAAACTATCTGTTTACCCAGCATCTGCTTTATGCCTATCAGAACAGTCAGATTACCGGATTTAAAGAAGAACTGGAACGCAGAGTGCTGAATAATGGTTACCTGCGGCTGAGTTACGAGCGAAACACACTCAGCAACATCAGTAATTTTGAAATAGGCTTGCGGTACGACTTCCGCTTTGCACAAACCGGCGCTTCCTTCCGCACGGGAAATAACACAGAGAACCTGATTCAGTTTGCCAGTGGTAGCCTGATTGCTGATGGACCAGCAAACTATACCAGCTTTACTAACCGCAGCAGTGTAGGAAAAGGAGGGATAATGGTCGTACCGTTCCTGGATCTTAATTTCAATGGTAAAAAAGATAAAGGCGAACCTAAAGCTGCCGGACTGAAACTTAAAAGCAGCAGAGCGGGGATTTATACCCTTAATGCAAAGGATACCACTTTACAAATCTTACAACTGGAACCTTATGAAAATTATATTCTGGAACTCGATGCAGGGGGATTTGAGAACGTAGCCTGGCAGCTCACCAAAAAGAATTACAGCATCGCTGTAGATCCAAATATCATTAAATTGATTGAAATACCTGTCAATGTGATGGGTGAAGCCGCAGGAAATGTAAATATTAAAAATGCGGAGGGCCAGAAAGGCTTGGGACGACTCATTGTAATGATTTACCGGAAAAACAAAATGGTTGCACGGATACTGACAGAGTCTGATGGTTATTTCAGCTTTTTAGGTCTGCCGCCGGGAGATTACACGGCCTCACTGGACACCGCACAGCTCAGCAAGCTAAACTTAAAGTCAACACCGGCAATTGTACCCTTCAACATCAAAATGAGTACAGAAGGAAGCGTTACAGATGGTTTAGGCTTTGTAGTAAGTGACAACAAACTACCTGAGGCCCAAAATGATGAACCTCAGATTGACGTTTCAGCAGCAACCCGGTTAGCCGGCAACAGATTACCGGTAAAAACAAGCCAGGTACCCGATCCTAAAATCCCTGTCACGCCTAAACGCACGCTTAAAAAAGATATTTATGTACCTGTTACGGAAGATAATCCAAGTGGAAAAGCTGATGCGCAGACGCTGGCTATTATTGAGGCCGACTTAAACCACGCCATGTACGGAATCACCGTGCAAATTGCCCATTTCAGAATCATCAATGCTCTATCTTCCAAAGAGTTCCTGATTAACAAAATTGGCTACGATGCCTTTATCAGGAGTACGGGAAAAAGGTCTTATTTCAACGTCTACGTTACAGGGCTGAAAGATAAAGCTGAAGCGAGAGCCCTGATCAAAGCGATAAAATACCGGGGTTTCCCGGATGCTTTCATCGTTCCGGTCAGGTAGCTATTATTGTCCGAAGTTATACAAGAGAGAAAAACGGAGCGTATTAGCCAGTGGATTCTTCTGGATACTGCCCGCTACATAAGCAAAATCAAGATGAAAAGATTCATATTTCACACCAAGGCCAAGAGTAAGATAACGTCTGTTCCCTTTATCAGGATTTTCATAGAAATAACCTGTTCTTAACGCAAATTGCTGTTTATAGAGATATTCTAATCCGGTGCCAATGCTAATTTCCTTTAGTTCTTCTTTCCCTCCACCCGGTGCATCATTAAAAGAGCTGAAAATGGCCGAGGGTACAGAGCGTACAGGACTGCTACCCGCAACAACGTTACCGTTGTTGTCGTAGATTGGTTGAGTTGGCACCAGTAATTTGTTCAGGTCTAACGCAAGGGTAAATTGATTGTCATCATCCGCCATTACAGTCGCTGCGGCCCCAATCTTCAAATTGGCGGGTAGAAAATAACTTGTATTCTCACTACCGTATCTCATTTTGGAGCCTATATTGGATATATATAATCCTCCTGAAACGATTGCTTCTTTATTAAACAAAGTGGTTGGATGCTGATAAAATGCAGATACATCGGCAGCGAATGATTTTCCCGGAGCAGTAGATTGCCCGGCAACAAAAGCCCCCGATAGTAAGTTGGAGTAGATATACCGGAAAGCTGTTCCCAAAGAAAACGAATGACCAAACTTTCTGGCATAAGTAAAATCAACCGCTACCTCACTCGGACTATAAATGCCCAGCTGCTGAAAATTTGCATCGTTCAATTCTATATCCCCCAGGCTGAAATACCTTATAGACATACCGATAGCATTCCTGTCATCCGGCTTATAATATCCGCTGAAATAACCAAGATTCACATCGGGCAGCAGACTTCTTAACCAGGGACTGTAAGCAACTGAAACACCACGGTCAGCTTCCAGAAACGCCAGTTTAGAGGGATTGATACTCATCGCGTTACCATCGGGCTGCACTGCAACTCCGGCATCGCCCATACCCCCAGCCCTTGCATCCGGGGTAATGAGTAAAAACGGGACTGCAGTAATTAAATTACTGGTGCCGCTGCCGTTAGTTTGCGTCCCAGGCTGTACGGTTTGTGCAGATAAAGGTAAGTACAGTGAACTAAAAAACAGGATACAGGTGATGGCCTTCGACTTTAAGGAGTCAGATATGGTCTCAACTTTATTTCTTTTTTCTCCTTTTAGCAGCTTCATGATCATCAAGTCCGGGAGTGTATTACTCTACGTGTTATTCCCGTAAAAAAGCATGGCGGGTAATATAAAGATCCGTTTAAGATGGGCATTTTCGCTGTTCAAGTTGTTCATTTCATGGACAGGAGAGCTTAGACAAGCTTAAGAAATGATTGCCAGCAATAAGAAATATTAATTGAACATCGGCTGAAATCCGTTTTCCAGCGCGGCCGCGTAGTTTTCATGGTTAAAACGGTAAAGATTAGGAGATTTATGTGCTCCACCTTTACGCGGTTCTTCCAGTTTTTCTAAAATATTGAAGGAAAGTATCTTTCTCGCGAAATTGCCACGATGGAGCTTTTTTCCAAGAATGGTTTCATAAAGCCGCTGCAGTTCCGGCATCGTAAATTCTTCCTGCAGCAGGTTGTATCCTATAGGTTTAAAATTGAGATGCTGGCGTAAGGATTCTAATGCCTGATTTAAGATATCATTATGATCCAAAGCCATCTCAGGAAGGTGATCCAGCGGACACCATTCACAGGCCTCCGAAAGATGATCAGCAACAAGCGTTACCGACAGGTAATTTACCAGCGCATAAAAACCGATAGAAATAAAACGCTGGCCTAACCAGGCATGCTCATCAAAAAGGTCTTTGTTCCCCCTTGTTCTTTCTGGCGAACCAAATACGGCAAACTGCTGAAGAAAGACTTTTTGTGCACCAGAACGTTCTTTTAATGCACGGTGTGCAGCATCTTTCACATCCTCATCCTGTCGCACAAATCCGCCCGGCAACATCCATTGCTGCCGCTTTCTGCTCTTCAGCAGCAACACTTTCAGCTGCCCGCCCTGAAAGCAAAATACTGCACAATCCAGAGAAATATGAGAAAGGTATTCCGATGCTTCTTTACTCTCTTTAATCAATCTCTCCATCAGAACAAACATCAAAAAAAAATGTCATATTACAAACAGCGGAAATTGTATGCTATAAGAACAATTCATAGGTTCTACTGAACCCGGGTATTTGTCAAAAGATGATAGTTAATTCGAACTAATTTCCAGCATGCTGACTAATTACCACCATTACCGGAAAATGGTCTGATGGATAATGGCCCATAAAAGAGTTGGTCAACACACCGTAACGACGGGCTGTAAATGCTTTACTTAAAAACACATGGTCAATTCTATCTGTAGTTGGTGTCGACTTGAATCCGTTAAATGTCCCGCTATTGCTCAACTTAATTGAAGCCGTATCAAAGGCATCTTTAAGAAAGCCGGAATTGTTAAACAAATGGTAACTCTCGTTCTCCTGAGATACATTAAAATCTCCGGTAAGAATCACAGCCGATGCACCCGCAATCTCCTTCATCTTTCGCATAATCAGTTTGGAACTTTCTCTTCTGGCTTCTACCCCAACATGGTCAAAATGTGTATTGAAATGATAAAATTGCAGGCCAGTTTTTTTATCCTTAAAACTTGCCCAGGTACAAATTCTTGGTAAAACTGCATCCCAGCCTTTATTGGGATGCTCAGTATCGGTTGCCGACAACCAGAAAGTGCCGCTGCTGATCAGATTTAACCTGTCCTTTTTATAAAAAATAGCAGCATATTCCCCTTTTGTTTTACCGTCATCTCTACCTACGCCAACGTAACTGTAGTTATCCATCTCCGAAAGGTCTTTAATCTGTCCGGATAAAGCTTCCTGCACACCAAAAACGTCAAAATCATAGAACCTGACCATATTACGTAAAAGATCCTTTCTATGCGGCCAGGCATCCAGTGAATCACCAGGATTGTTATACCTGATATTATAACTGGCTATGTTTAAATCCTGCGCATGCAGGTCTGCCGTAGTGATCATAAAAATGACCATTAACAGCATTATGTTTCTATATTTTACGATGATTTCCATATCTCTGACAAAAATAGCCCTTTCAAGTTAAGTTAGCATTAAGAAATACCATGTATAGCCTGATGAAACCTTTTTACCGCATGACTATTTCTTTGGATACAGCATCCTTAAAGCATTAAAAACGGCCTGATGCGTAACTGTGGCATGATCCTCTTCGGGTAAGTAATCAAAGAACACCTGAATATTTTTAGAATTACCCTGCTTGATTTTTGCAGCCAGCAATTTTGCATCTTCTTCCATGATATGGTTCTTAGAACCATCTATAGATCCTTCTTTCCCAACACCTATATACACCGCTGTCTGATCTTTGTAGCTGCTACTCAAAAAGGCAGGATTTTCCTTTAACAGGTAACCATCTTTCCACCAGAGACTCGGACTAATGATGATATACTTGTTGAACAGCTGCGGTTTTGTAAATAGGATTTCTGTCGCCAAAAGTCCGCCTAAAGATTGTCCTATAAGGGTTTTGGAACTATTTGTGCTATATTTCTTATCCACATAAGGTTGTAATTCCTTTTCAATAAATGCGATAAAATCAGCCGAACCACCATTTTTAGGGACTAACTTATGATCGCTTTCTCTTTTGCTTGCTGAAGTAAAATTATACTTGCGGTTAGTATTCGCAATACCGATAACGATTGACTTGGGAATTCTGTTGATCCAGGAAAATGTATTGAACTGTACCAATCCGGCAATATGGATAAAGTCTTCGTCTGCAGATCCATCCAGCAGATAAATCACAGCATACTTTGCTGTACTGTCATAATCATCCGGTAAATAAACATTCAAAATCCTGTCCTCCCCCAGAATAGCGGAATGTAAGGTTTCCACTTTTCCCAGCACAAAATCTTTGCTCGTTTTAGCTGGTATAGTATTTTGTGCCCGGGTCGATAAGGACAAAGAGCAGAACAGGAGAATAATCGGTAGTACTTTCATTTATCTTTTTATTGGATGGCAAATATAAACCATTACGGCATTATTCCACAAAGGTTAATACCGTACTATAATCAGTTAATTTAGGAATAACGGAGGGTGACAATATCTTGTACTTTTAGAACTATAATCCTGAGCCAAGATGAAATATTTAACCACCATGATTTTTACGCTGAGTACGATCAGCTGTTTTGCACAGCTCAGTCCATACCGTCCAAATCACGAAGAATTACTCCAATCTTACCGTAATGCTGCAAAATTGGATAGCACAGCCGCAAAAAAAATATATAAAGCCAATGTAAAAGCGAAATGGAATCCCGCAGGTGAAAGCTTCTGGTACCGTAATAATCTCTCCGGGAATGCACATGAATACCTGCTGGTAGACATTACGGGAAAAAGAAAGAGCAGCGCGTTTAATCATGAACAGTTGGCAAAGGCACTGAGCAACGTTACTGGAAAAACTGTATCCGCAACGGATCTGCCGGTTATCGATTTCATCCCCGGATCAGGCAACCAGGAATGGCTTGTAAATATTGACAAACAATGGTTTACCTGGAATACAATAACTAATATTTGTAAACCGGCAAATCAGCCGGCAAAAACCTGGGAAAGTGATGATAAACCGTTGCAACGCAGGTTAAGCCGGTGGGAACATCCCAGACAGGATTCAGTTTCACCAGATAAAAAGTGGATCGCATTCACTAAAGGCGGAAATGTATTCGCCAGATCAGTCGCCACCAAAGAAGAAGTACAGTTTACCAAAAACGGCAGCAAGGAAATGCCCTACGGAGCCCTGTCATGGTCGCCCGACAGTAAAAACATAGTCGGCTATCATATCGATCCTAAAGAAGAGAAAAAAGTATATTTTGTGCTCAGTTCCGAACCCGGCACCAGTCGCGGTCAGCTCCGCTCTCAGGATTATATGCAGCCCGGGGACGACTTTACCACTTACGAAATGCATGTTTTCAATCTTCCTTCAAAAAGTACGCGCAAAGTATTAACAGATAAAATTGATTTCTTTGGCAACCCTATATTACACTGGCGGAAGGATAATCCTGCTTTCTTTACCTTTGAGCGCGTTGACCGCGGTCATCAGCGCTTCAGGATCATCGAAGTGAATACACAAACTGCAAAAACACGTCATATCATAGACGAGCAGACAAAAACCTTTATCTACGAACAGCGGATTTACACCCACTACCTGCCGGATACACATGAAATTATCTGGGCAACAGAAAAAGATGGATGGCGCAGTCTCTACCTGATGGATGAGCTGACCGGCAAGCAGAAGAAAAAGATAACCACCGGCAACTGGGTAGTGCGGGAAATTGATAGCGTAGACAGCAAAAAAAGGGAGATCTGGTTTAGGGCAAGCGGTATGAATGCCAATGAAGATCCTTATTATATTCATTATTACAGGATTGGCTTTGATGGCAAAAACCTGGTTTCCCTAACTCCTGCAAAAGGAAATCATAGTCTGGCATTTTCGCCAGACCGCTCCGTGTTCACAGATACCTGGTCTCAGGTAAATGTTCCTCCGGTAACCACATTAAATGCTACAGCAACGGGCAGGAAAATCATGGATCTCGAAACAGCGGAGGTAGCAGATTTCATTGCTACCGGAATTAAATTTCCTGAAGTATTTACAGCGAAAGGGCGTGATGGGAAAACAGACATCTGGGGCATTGTATGTAAACCCTCAAATCTGGACAGTAGCAAGACCTACCCCATCATAGAAAATATATACGCAGGTCCGCAGGACTCCTTTGTACCCAAAAACTTTATGCCTTACAGCGAAATGCAAAGCCTGGCAGAATTGGGATTCATCGTTGTACAGATGGATGGTATGGGTACCGCAAACCGCTCTAAAGCTTTCCATGATGTTTGCTGGAAAAATCTCGCAGATGCTGGCTTTGAAGACAGGATTCTCTGGATGAAAGCATTGGGTAAAAAACATGCTTATGCAGATACCACACGGATTGGGGTATACGGCACCTCCGCAGGGGGACAAAACGCGGGCGGTTCAGTCTTATTCCACCCGGAATTTTATAAATCAGCCGTTGCTGCCTGTGGTTGCCATGATAACCGGATTGACAAACAATGGTGGAATGAGCAATGGATGGGTTATCCTGTTGGTCCGCATTATGAAGCACAGTCCAACATTACCAATGCCAGTCGCCTAAAGGGCAACCTCATGCTGATTGTTGGTGAAGCAGATATGAACGTACCACCAGAATCAACTTATCGTTTTGCAGATGCGCTGATCAAAGCCGGCAAAAACTTTGATCTGGTGACGGTTCCCGGAATGGGCCACAGTGATGGCGGCGTATTTGGTAAAAAGAAGAAAAGAGACTTTTTTGTAAAAACACTGCTAGGTGTAGATGCGCCAGACAGGAATAGTAATGAATTAAATGCCAGCAAATAACAAGAACATGAATTGTAAATTTATCAGGATCCTCTGGATTGCCTTAATGACAACTGCTACAGTTTCCGCAAAAGATTATACACTGGTATCGCCAGATAAAAAAATCAAAATCGTTGTCAGCGTTAATAAAACCATCGCCTGGTCGGTCTTAAGAAATGAAGAAACACTGATTACCCCTAGTCCGATGGCCATGACCTTCGCAGGCGGGCGCAACCCCGGGCTGAATCCAATAGTTGTTAAAGCTGGCAAGAGCAGTGTAAATCAAACGATTACCGCAGTAATTCCAGTGCGGAATAAATACATCCCCGAGCTGTACAATGAACTCAAATTAAGCTTCAAAGATAATTATGCGATAGAATTCCGCGCGTATAATGATGGTGTTGCGTATCGTTTTGTGACGGCTTTCGGTGATCAGCCAGTGGAGGTAAATGACGAGCAGGTTGCATTCAATTTCAATGATAATTGCCAGATCTATCTGCCAAAAGAAGATAATCCCGAATTACAATCCCATTATGAAGGAGATTTCAAATCGATGAAACTGACCGATATTACTACTGCTCAGTATGGTTACCTCCCGCTTTATATCTCCTCTCCTTCAGGTACAAAAATGGTGGTCACTGAGGCCGATCTGCACGATTATCCTAACCTTTTCCTTTACGGGACAGGCGATAAAAATCTGACAGGAAAATTTCCTAAGGTAATCCTGGAGACCACACCCAAAGGAAAATCAGACAGAACAGAGCTGATCGTAAAAAAAGCAGTATACAATGCAAAAACTACAGGAACCAGAACCTATCCCTGGCGGACAGTGATCATCAGCGGATCTGATAAAGGTCTGTTGGAGAATGAACTGGTTTATAAACTGGCCAGCCCGAATGTGTTGAAAGAAACAGCATGGATTAAACCGGGTAAAGTGGCGTGGGACTGGTGGAACGATAATAATATTTATGGTGTCAATTTTAAATCAGGCATCAATACCGCTACCTACAAATATTTCATTGATTTCGCTTCTGAATATGGTTTGGAATACGTAATTCTTGATGAAGGCTGGTCGCGTACTACTACAGATCTGCTGGCTTCTGCACCACAGATAGATATTGAAGAACTGGTGAGATACGGCAACAGCAAAAATGTCGGATTAATTTTATGGGCCTTGTGGAAACCGCTCGACAAAAATATGGATGCTATTCTGGACCAATATGTGAAATGGGGTGTGAAAGGTGTCAAAGTAGATTATATGGCAAGGGCAGATCAATATATGGTTAACTTTTACGAACGTACTTCAAAAGCTACTGCACAGCGTAAGTTGCTGCTGGATATGCATGGTGCCTATAAACCTGTCGGACTTAACCGGGAGTACCCCAATCTGCTCAACTACGAAGGTGTTAGAGGGATGGAAAATAACAAATGGGAAGAAACTATCACTCCTGCCCATAACGCTACACTGCCTTTTACCAGGATGGTAGCCGGACCAATGGACTTCACTCCCGGAGCCATGCTGAATACCAACAAGGGTGAATTTCATATCAATAATACTTCACCGATGAGTATGGGCACCAGGGCACATCAAACGTCTATGTATGTGATCTATGACAGTCCGCTGCAAATGTTATGTGACAATCCCTCCAATTACAAAAGAGAGCCCATATATACCAGTTATATCTCCCGTTTTCCAACCACATGGGATAAAACAGTTGCACTCGAAGGAAAAATTGAAGAGTATGTGGTCGTAGCCAGAAAAAACGCGGATAAATGGTATATTGGAGGGATGACAAACTGGGATGCAAGAAGCTTTGCGATTCCGTTAACTTTTCTGGAAGGAAAAAAGTATAAAATAGAGATATTAAAAGACGGAATCAATGTAGGCAAACACGCAGCCGATTATCAAATCCTTACAGAAGAGATAAATACCGGGGATAAATTGCACATTGATATGGCTGCCGGTGGCGGATATACAGCTATCCTAACCCCTATAAACTAACTATAAATGACATATTTGGAAAAGCTAGCTGCGATACGTTCGCAAATGCGGAGTTCGGCAGTAGATGCCTACCTGATCCATTCTGCAGATCCGCACATGAGTGAATACCTGCCGGCACATTATAAGTGTCTGGAATTTGCCTGTGGTTTTACAGGCAGTGCCGGGGTGCTGGTCATCACGCAGGACTTTGCAGGACTCTGGACAGACTCCCGCTATTTTAGCCAGGCAGAAGAGCAATTAAAAGATACGGGATATGAGCTGGTGAAGCTTAAAATACCACATACGCCGGAGTACATACAATGGCTGCCAGAATACGCGCAGATTGCCTGTAACTTCAAGCTGCTTTCTGTTACCCTCTCGGAGCTGTTCAAAGCGAACCACATGCAGGTAAGCCATGCAGATTTCCTGGATCCGATCTGGGAGAACAGACCCGAATTGCCATCAGCCCCTGCATTTTTACTGGAAGAAAAATACAGTGGTAAACCATTGGTGCAAAAACTGGAAGAAGTCCGTGAACTGCTCAGTAAAAGCGGTGCTACGGCACATTTCATCTCCTCTCTTGATGATATTGCCTGGCTGTTTAATATCCGTGGAACAGATGTAAAATGTAATCCGGTGGTACTCAGTTTTTGTCTGATCCTGCCGAATCAGGTATTGCTTTTTATAGATGAGGGCAAGTTAACTGCTGCTGAGAAACTTGAACTCAGCAATGCAGGAGTTACACTATCCGCTTATACGGCCGTCGAGGCACATCTTGCCAGGCTGAACCCTGTAGAAACGCTGCTGATAGATCCTAAACGTACCTGTACCTATTTGTACAACCTGGTTCCGGAGGAAGTGCATGTGCAGCTGAGTATCAATCCTAGCACACATTTAAAATCGATCAAGAACACTACCGAAATCAGCAACTTCAAACAGGCCATGATCAGGGATGGTGTAGCCATGACGCGTTTTGTGAAATGGTTAAAAGAGAACGTTGAAAAAGAAGTAATTACTGAATTATCGGCCTCAAAAAAACTAAAAGGGTTCCGGGCAGAACAGGAAGATTTCGCCGGGGTCAGTTTCGACTCCATAGCGGGTTATAAGGCCCATGCTGCGCTTCCGCATTACACTCCCACAACAGCTACCGATTTACAATTAAAAGCCGAAGGAATGTTCCTGATAGATTCTGGCGGACAATATTATCTGGGTACCACAGATATCACCCGCATGGTTGTGCTGGGCGCGCTCAGCGCAGAAGAAAAAACAGATTACACACTGGTGTTGAAAGGGTTGATTGAAGGTTCTGCTGCTCAGTTTCCTATCGGCACCTGTGGATACCAGCTAGACGGAATTATTCGTAAACCCTTATGGGATCATGCAAGGAATTATGGACATGGTACCGGACATGGCGTGGGTTATTTCCTGAACGTACATGAAGGTCCCCAATCCATCAGCCCGGATAATCTGCCTGTCCCTTTCCTGCCTGGTATGGTTACTTCTATAGAACCTGGTATTTACAGACCAGGCAAACATGGTGTCAGAATAGAAAACCTGGTACTGACCGTGGTTGCAGCACAATCGGAATTTGGTAGCTTCCTCAGCTCAGAAACAATCACTATCGCGATGATTGATACCGAAGCAATAGACATCACCTTACTGGAGCAGCGTCATATCAACTGGCTGAATAATTATCATGAGTTTGTGATCAGGGAGCTTAAACCTCACCTGACCACAGAAGAACTATCATGGCTGATCAGAAATACTTTTCTGCGCAGTCTGTGACCTGATGAAATAATATATCGGTATTCCGATTAGGGTAATAATCAATCCTGGCCAGGTAAACTTAGGTTTATACACAATCAGCAGTATACAAAAGGCCAGCCCCATCAGGATATAAATGACCGGCAGTACAGGGTAACCGATCGCCTTGTACGGCCGCTCTGCATCAGGTCTCTTCTTTCTAAGGATAAAAATCCCGAAGATGGTCAGCATATAAAAGCCTACGACCACAAAGGAGATCATATCCAACAGGTCTCCGTACTTCCCGCTAAAACACCATAAACAAGCAAAAATACATTGTACCCATAAAGCAAAACCCGGCACGGCATTGGTATTCAGGTCGCCCGCTTTTTTGAAGAACAAACCATCTTTAGCCATTGAATAATAAACGCGGGCTCCGGCCATGATCAATCCATTATTGCAGCCAAAAGTGGAGATCATAATCATCACTGCAATAATGATCGTACCACCGTTACCAAAAATAACATGCGAGGCGGTAACTGCGACCCTGTCTTTTTCTGCCGAAGCAATTTCAGGTAAGGTCAATACCCCGGTATACATCACATTAGCCGCCACATAAATGATCGTTACGATCAGCGTACCCAGAAACAGACTGAGACCAATATTACGTTTCGGGTTTTTCACCTCCCCGGCAATGAAGGTCACGTTATGCCAGGAATCACTGCTAAAAATGGAACCCACCATCGCCGCAGCAATCGCGCCCAGCGCGGGAATAAAAGTATATTGTTCTTTGCTGCCTGAAGGCAGCAGTTTATGCATATCCCAGGCATTGCTCCAGTTCGCTTTCCATATCTCTGTTCTAAATGCCCAGAAACCGAAAAGGATGAGTCCGCCTAAACTTAATATCTTCACAATCGTAAACGTAGTCTGAATCATTTTCCCGCTTTTCACGCCCCTGGTGTTTAAATAAGTAAGGAAGATGATCACACAGACGGATAATAACTGTGCGGGAGAAATCGTCATGAAACCAAAGTCCATCAACACCAGATCCTCGCTGATCTGCGGAAAGATATAGGCAGTAAACTTTGCGAAAGCCACCCCTACAGCGGCAATAGTAGCCGTTTGTATGACTGCAAAAAAGCTCCAGCCATAGAGAAAACTGACCAATGGATTATAGGCCTCTTTCAGATAAACATATTGTCCACCCGCTTTAGGAAACATAGAACTGAGTTCTCCATAACTTAAAGCCGCAGCAAGGGTCATAAAACCGGTAATTACCCATACAAATATCAGCCAGCCAGAACCGCCAACGTTTCTTACAATATCGGCACTAACAATAAAAATACCCGAGCCGATCATACTTCCTGCCACAAGCATTGTTGCATCCATCAGACCCAGGGTGGGCCTGAACGACGTTTTTGGTTCATTCATAAAAAAAGAGGTTTTGGTTTGTTGTATTTCAAAAATAGAAGAATACAGACTGAAAAATATTCAATTATTAATCAATCATTGACAAATATTAACCTTCTTCTAAAACTGCTCTTTATAATTCCTGGGACTTTTACCGGTAATGGATTTGAATACCCTGTTGAAATTAGTGATACTGTTAAAACCACAGCTGTAAGCGATGGCAGCAATACCATTATGGGAACCACTCATCAGCAATTTACAGGCCTCATTGATCCGCACCTTATTCAGGAAGCCCACCAGTGTGTAACGGGTATGCTTTTTGAAATAACGACAAAAAGCATGGGGCGTCATATAAGCCTGCTCTGCCACCTCTTCCAGGGTAAGTGCCTTACTGTAGTTCTGAATGATATAATTGTAAATGGATGCCACACGCATCCCCTCATTATCGTTGATGCTTCTGGGAAGAGAGTTTACGGTTAAGGGCTCCAGATTTTTCATACTGCTTAATGTTTTCAGGAGCTGCAGAAACTGCATCAGCTGATCTATGCCATCCGAATTCAGTAAGCCCAACAATCTGCCGGAGATATCAGAAAATAACTGGTGCGGCACTTTAAAACCACAGTTGTACTCTTCCAGAAATGCCTGTACGTTTTTCATTTCAGGCAGATCAAATAAAGCAGAAAGTTTATCAGTGGGATTAAAGAATACGGTGATCGTCCTGATCTTCTTTTTGCTGTCTGCCTCAAAGTATTCAGGATCACTTTTAAATACATGGGGCATATTGGCACCAAAAAGATAGATCTCACCAGCACGAAACAAATGCATATTCATGCCGGCAACTAATGTTCCTTCACCTTCCTGGATCCATGTCAGCTGAATTTCCTTATGACGATGTAAATACGTATAGAAATAAGGCATATCCTCGGTCTGAACAATGATCGTTCTGTCATGGGAAACCGGTATAGTAAAAGGCAGTACTTTCATTTACGAAATATACAAAAAGATAAATAAGCGTCAAATTAATTATCAATTTGACGCTTATTATTTAGCAAAAAATATTGCTCTTAAGCATATCTATTGGCCGAAAATGGATTGATATCCATGGAGGGCGACTGACCATTAATGAGTTCACTCACTAATTTACCAGTAGCTGGTCCAAGACTGATTCCCATCATGCCATGCCCTGTAGCTACAGTCAGGTTTTGTAAAGATTTACTGTTTCCGAGATAAGGCAGCCCATCAGGAGAGCATGGTCTGAAACCATACCAAATATCTTTTGTTTCAGGCAGTGCAGGCTGCATATCAGGAAAGTATTTAGGAATAGATTCCACAATGCCTTTAACCCGGTTAATGTTAATCCGGTCATTTACAGCATCAATTTCCATTGTGCCCCCAAAGCGGATCTTCCCACCCATAGGAGTAACAGAAACCTTGGCCTCGCATAATAAGGCAGCGATGTGCATGTTTTTTGCGGTATCGTCTACTAAAAAAGAATAACCTTTACCCGGCATTAAAGGAATTTTAAATCCGGCGCGTTTGGCTATTTCGGGCGACCATGATCCGCCTGCCAGCACGTAATGATTTGCACTGTATTGTTTCCCTCCGGCCAGCAGGCTGGTGATCTTTCCTTTGTCTTGTATAATTTTTGTGACTTCTGTATTTTTAATGATTTTAACCCCCTTAGCCAACAGGTATTTTTGAAGCAAGGCCAGCAGCTGATTCGGGTTGAGGTGCGCATCACATCTGTAATGAATTCCACCTAATACGTCCAGCTTAAGGTCCGGCTGCAATGCTTGCGCTTCAGCAGCAGATAATGAGGCTACATCCAGACCAAGATTTCTTGCCTGCTCTGCAATATGCAGTTCCTCCTCACCTACTTTATCCGATTTGTATAACATCAGGATACCATTATTGGTCAGCCCGAAATCTCCAATCTCCCTTGTCAGGTCCGCATACAAATCTTTGCTCAGCAAAGAGATGTCGCGTAGCGGTACTGCAGCACGTTCGGCTTTCTCTTTGTTTGCGCTTTTCATGAACTTCAGTCCCCAGCCCACCAGATCCATATTCAGCGAAGGCCTCACGTAAAAAGGACTCTTGCTGTCGAACATCCATTTGATTCCTTTTTCTATCATCCCCGGGGCAGCAAGTGGCACAAAGTGACTTGGAACAAGCATGCCCGCATTACCGAAAGAGCAGTTATCAGATAAATCGCCTTTCTCCAGTACCGTTACTTCCCAGCCAGACTGCTGCAGGTAGTAAGCGGAACTCAACCCAACAATTCCGGCACCAATTATAATTGCTTTTCCCATTTATAGATCTTCTAATATTTTTAAAAACTCCAGCATGTTAAATCACCTGGAAACCTTTTGCATAAGGATCATCATCATCAATTTTGATGGTATTGTAACCAAATACTTTTGCCCAGCCTTCAATGCTTGGAATGATGGCCTTCCGGCCCTGCAATTCCACCACATCTTCTACCCTGCCAATAAATGTACTGCCTATGATACTCTCGTGGATAAATGAATCACCTTTTTTCAGTTTGCCTTTAGCAAACCATTGTGCCATACGTGCAGAAGTCCCCGTTCCGCAGGGCGAGCGGTCTATTGCCTTATCGCCATAAAAAACTGCGTTGCGTGCAGTAGCATCGGGCGATTTGGTATCCCCTGCCCAAAGAATATGTGTACAATCTTTAATGGTAGGGTTTTCCGGATGGACAAAGCTATAGCGCTCATTGATACGTTTACGGATTACCCTGCTCCAGGAAATCAGCTGATCTGCCGCATAGTGATCAATTCCTTTGAAGTTAGGCTGCGGATCGACTATGGCGTAGAAATTACCTCCATAAGCTACATCAAAAGTCAAGGTACCCAAATCAGGGCATTCTACGGTTAAACCTTCTGAATCCAGGTAAGATGCCACATTTGTGAGCTTTACCGAAGAAACTTTATTGTTTTCCTGTTTATATTCAATGTTCACCAATCCCGCAGGTGCTTCCATTTTAACGATACCGGGAACTTTAGGCATAATCAATCCCTCTTCAATAGCGATGGTAATTGTACCGATGGTTCCGTGACCGCACATAGGTAAACAACCACTGGTTTCAATAAACAACACTGCTACATCATTTTGAGGATCATGAGGCGGGTATAAAATACTGCCCGACATCATATCGTGACCTCTTGGCTCAAACATCAGCCCCTGCCTGATCCAGTCATATTCTTTCAGAAAATGCTGTCTCTTTTCACTCATCGTCTCCCCAACAAGATTGGGTCCGCCACCTGCTACCAGCCGCACCGGATTACCACAGGTATGCGCATCTATACAGAAAAATGTTTTGCTTGACATATGTTATTTAGTCATTTTATTATCTACCAGCCTCCAGATATTTAACGGATTACCATCCTGCAATGCCGGTGGCAATAATTTTTTGTCCCAGTTCTGCCAGCTTAACGGTCGCACGAAACGACGAATTGCCGTTGTCCCTACAGACGTGAAGCGGCTATCATTAGTTGCCGGGAAAGGTCCGCCATGCTGCATCGCTGCACATACTTCCACTCCGGTAGGCACGCCGTTCAGTAAAATACGTCCCGTAATTTCCTGCGCCTTATCCAGCAATGTTTTATGGGTATTCAACTCATTTTCAGCTGCCATGACAGACAATGTTAATTGTCCACCTGCATAGGCCAGGACCTGCTCCAGCTCTTGTATATTTTCAGCAACAACCAATAATGACCAGGGACCAAAAACCTCTTCCTTTAATTTCGGATTGGCCAGAAATGCTTTTGCACTCACCTCAGCAATGGTTGCCAGTGCCTGGTTACTTGCGCCTTCCGCTTCCAATGCCGATTTCGACACCAGCGTAATCTCTTCTTCTTCCAGCATCCCTGCAGAAAGTGTATTGAAGTTTTTGCAAATCCCTTCAGTGAGCATCGTTGCCGAAGCAATCGCAGCTACCTTTTCTGCAAGCGTATCTTTAAAGCGTGTTAAACCGGCCGAAGCCACGCCTAACAACAAACCCGGATTAGTACAAAATTGTCCTGCTCCCATAGTAATCGAAGCTGCATACTGTTCCGCTATCTGTTCCGCACGTGTTTCCAGCGCTTCCGGCAATAATAAAACAGGATTAATACTGCCCATCTCTGCAAATACAGGAATAGGTTCTTCTCTTTCTGAAGCCAGTTTGTTCAGTGCCATCCCTCCTTTAAACGAACCCGTAAAAGTTACCGCTTTGGTTTTTGGATGTTTTACCAGTAATGCACCAATTTCATAACCATCGTCAAACAGCATAGAGAATACCCCTTCAGGCATTCCCGTTGAGATCACCGCCTTTTGGATCGCCGCAGCCACCAGCGCACTTGTGCCCGGATGGGCAGCATGTGCTTTTACAATTACCGGGCAACCCGAAGCCAGGGCCGAAGCCGTGTCTCCGCCTGCAACAGAAAAAGCCAGAGGAAAGTTACTTGCCCCGAATACCACAACAGGTCCCATGGCAACTAACATTCTCCTGATATCTGGTCTTGGCGCAGGCTGCCTGTCCGGTAGTTCATTGTCTATAATTGCTTCCACCCAGGAGCCTTCCGCCAACAGGTCTGCAAACATATTCAGCTGACCGACAGTCCTTCCCCGCTCTCCCTGTATCCTGCCTGAAGGCAGACCACTTTCTGCACAGGCGCGCTCAATCAGCTCGTCGCCGACAGCCAGTATTTCATTAGCTATAGCCCGTAAAAAATCTGCTCTGCGGTCCTTATCAATATTTTTATACACTGTAAAAGCTTTTACAGCACGATTTAACGCTTCATCAACATCTTTGTGCTGAGCAGGGAAAAAATCACCTTCCAGAGTTGCCCCTGTTGCAGGATTAATTGCCTTAAATGCTGAAGTTCCTGCTTCAGCATACTCATTTCCTATTAAATTCTGTCCGTTCATTCTTTTGTGTTAAATATTATTGAGCATTTCACACGAAATTATCCCCAGCTGCCTTCAGGCAATACTGGTCTCACCGCCAGTGCATCACTGATCACTTTAGTGATTTGCTCACGTTCCGTACCGCTCAGCACCAAACGTGGTGCACGCACATATTCCGTACCTGTACCTGTAGCTACTTCTGCCAGTTTGATGTATTGTACCAGTTTAGGATGGATATCCAGATCCAGCAATGGCATAAACCAACGGTTGATCGCTACTGCTTCATTAATTCTGCCTTCTTTTACCAAACGGAAAATAGCTACCGTTTCTTTAGGGAAAGCATCTACCAGACCAGCAACCCAGCCATGTGCACCTGCAACGATACTTTCCAAAGCCAAAGGATCTACTCCTGTAAAGATCTTAAAACGATCACCAAAACGGTTTAGCATCCTTGTAATGTTACTAATATCACGTGTAGATTCTTTCACCGCGCTGATATTTGCATATTGTTCCAGTTCTGCAAACATCTCTAAAGTCACATGGATTTTATAGTCGACCGGATTATTGTAAATCATAATTGGAAGCGTAGTACTTTTTGCTACTGCAGCAAAATAAGCTACCGTTTCATCAGCTGATGCATAATAACGCAGCGGCGGAAGGATCATCACACCAGATGCACCCAATGATTCTGCTTTTTTAGCATGGCTTACCGCGATATTCGTCGCCTGCTCTGCAATACTAAAAATAACCGGCACCCTGCCTGCTACTGTCTTCAGTGTTTCCTCAAGAAGAATAAACTTCTCTTCTTCTGTTAATGTACTGGCTTCACCCAATGAGCCACCGATAACGATACCGTTAACGCCTGCTTCAAGCTGTGCTTCTATCCCTTTGTTACATGCTGCCAGATCAAGTTCTTCGTCTGATGTAAATTTAGTAGTGATTGCAGGAAATACCCCTGCCCAAAAATCTTTATTCATAAATTATGTTTTTCTTTCAAAAATAAAGCATGATGAAGTCGCTTTTTAACTGGAAATTACCGGAAATCAGTTCGATCTTAACATATACCTATATATTAAAAACGAGATCCAATTCGGCAATAGTTTTAGCCAGTGGCGGTCCTAATAAGCGACTGCCTCCTGGTGTAACCAGAAAATCTTCTTCGATACGGATGCCTCCGAAATTGCGGAACTTTTCTACTTCCGCATAATTGATATAAGAGGAGTGTTTGCTTTCGGCCGACCAGGCATCGATCAGGTCAGGCACAAAATAAAGTCCCGGTTCTACGGTCAGCACAAAACCTGCTTCGAGGCTTCTGCCAAGTCTCAGCGACTTTAACCCGAACTGGGTACTTTTCTTTAGCTCTTCTGTATACCCCACATATTCTTCGCCGAGGTTTTCCATATCATGCACATCAAGCCCCATCATATGTCCCAGTCCGCACTGAAAAAACAGCGCATGGGCACCTGCAGCCACCGCCTCTTTGGGATCACCCTTCATCAGTCCAAGACCTGTAAGCCCTTCAGCCAAACGTTCGCAGGCCAGCAGGTGTACATCTTTAAATAATACACCTGGTTTTAAAGCCGCAGCGGCTGATTGATGTGCGTTCAACACAATATTGTATACCTCCTGCTGCAGCGGAGTAAAGGATTGGTCAACCGGAAAAGTACGGGTAAGATCACCGGCATAATGCATGCTGTTTTCTGCACCGGCATCACATAAAACCATCTGTCCGCTTTTCAACACATTCGAACCTGCATGGTTGTGTAAAAACTGACCGTTCACGGTAAGAATCACAGGGAAAGCAAGATTACCTCCACCCGCTATGGCAACTGCCTGCAGGTGACCAGCAACGGCGCTTTCTGTCATGCCCGCAACCCCCAGTTCCATTGCTGTCTGATGCATCAGTACACTCGTCGCTACTGCTTTTTCAATCTCGGCTACCTCTTCAGCGCTTTTAATAGAGCGCTGGGCAACTATGGCTTTGATCAGCGGAACTGAGGGCTGACCAGTAACGCCCCATTCTGATAACTTTATCGTAGTTTCTGCCCTGTAAGGTGGCAGGAAATGTACATTCCTGCCGCCTCTTAAAGCATTTGGTATTTCAGATTTCAAACGAACATAAGCAATGCCGGACTTTTCTGCCTGTAACGCTAAAGCTTCCTGCGGCCCTGTCCAAACAATATCTTCTACCGTAGCATCGTCACCAAAAAGAATCTCCTGGTTGCTATCGATATCAATCATAAAACAAAGATCAGGTCGGTCTATCCCTGTAAAGTACAAAAAGCAGCTGTCCTGACGAAAAGGATATAAGTTATCCCTGTAATTCATACCGCTTTCTTCATTCCCGGGTAAAAGGATAATTCCTTCACCTATTGCAGTTTTAAGTGCATCTCTTCTTTGCTGATATACTTCTTTTGAAAACATAATACTAGTTTGCATCCCACCACACCCGGTTAGTAATCTTTGCGGATTGCTGTGGCTGAGGATTGGTTGTTAATTCTGTTTCTGGATACATCGCCCTTCTTGGTATTTCACTAAGTGCTCCATCAACCTTTGTCAATACAGGAAAACCTGTCCTTCTCCAGTCGTTATAGTTCTCCGTGCTTAAGAAGTTGGCTACGCTTTTCTCCTCAATTATTCTCTGGAGCGCATTAGCCGTAGTCAGTGTACCTCTGGCAGCAAGATAAGTAGTTATATCTCCGCCTGCAATACCCAATCTGTTCATATGATTCGTAACTGCAGCAGTAAAGATAGGCTGAGCGGCCGCTGCACCAGATTTGATTAGGGTAGCCTCTGCTTTAATAAACTGGGCTTCTGTATTGGTCATCAGGTAATTGCTGGCATTCTCACCGGCATAATAAGCACCGCCCAGAGAATAAGATTCCAGGTTTTCCAGTGCGCTGCCTACTCTCCTGCCTGTATACAAACCAGTAAGTATTGCCGGCGCCACCATTTTCTCCAGCCTTGGATCACTTGTGGATTTCAAACCCTCTACAAAAGTCTGATTTAACACTTTGGTAGTTACCGGTCCGAAGGTCAGGTTCCATGGATTCTCGCTCCCGGCACCACCGTTGTAAGTCATCTTTAAATCCTGAGCATCAGTAGTGATGCCATTTGCCAGTGCCGCCAGTGCAAGATCTGCCTGTGCTGTAGCCGTGTGCCCCGGAGCTTTAGTCAGGTGCATATAATAACGTGCTTTTAAAGTATAGGCCATTGCTTTCCATTTGGTCATATCACCTTTATAATAGAAATCATCTGTACTTGGTTTGATCACATAATTTTTATCGATGTCTGCAATCGCATTGTCCAGCAGAGACTGCATGGCATTGTAGATATTTTCCTGGGAATCATAAACAGGATTCAGTGTAGTTGTGCCTGTAAAAGCCTGTGAATAGGGAATATCACCCCAGATATCTGTAGCAAAACCCAGCGAATAAGCCGTAAGAATTTTACCGATCGCCTGGTAATTGGTATTGCCTGTAGCTACCGCTTTTTTATTCAGCTGCTGCAGGTTGTTCATACACACCACATAGGCATTATACCAGTCACTGTCCCAATCCCTGTTAAAAGCCTGGTAGTTCCATAAACCCGGACTGGGTTGATTTGGCGCAGTCGCCTGCAGCCAGTCCTGAATAATAATATTGGCATTACCAGCATAGAGGTAATCTGATACAGCTAGTTCTACCGGTGCGAGTATTAATGCTTCCTGCACATCAATCGGACGGTTAGGATCATCATTTACATCAAGAATTTTTTTACATCCAGCCAGACTCAAACCGGCAAGGAGGAATATGATAGCAAATTTCTTCATTTCTTTAATTTTAATAAGTTAACAGTTCTGCTTAAAAACTCAGTCTCAGTGCAAAATCTACTGAACGTGAGGTTGGCGTGGAGAAGGAATAAATTCCCTGTACACCCAATCCGGTTCCATAAGAACTTACCTCAGGATCTGCACCCGTAAAATGCGGACTGTAAATCCAGAGGTTTCTTCCCGTTACGGAGAAAGATGCGGCACTGAAAGGTGTTTTCTTTAGCAGTTTGCCTGAAAGCGCATAAGATAATCCTACCTGTCTCAGTTTTACATAGGTCCCATCCTGGATAGTTGATTCGTAGATCAGACTCTGATAATATTTCTGGGCAGTCACGGAAACGGTATTCGGTAATCCCGTCGTCTGGCTGATTCCTGCAACCACACGGTCTTCCCTGTTTTCTGTCACTTTCGCTGTACCATTAAAAAATGCGGCCGACTCTACATCATTCTGTACATCGCCACCTTTTTTCATATCAAAGAAGAAATTAAAAGTAAAGTTCTTGTAACGGATACTGTTGTTGATCCCTGCCAGCCAATCCGGATTGGCATCACCAACAATACCAGGCGTAGCTGAGACCACAGGCAAACCTGCATCATTAATCAGCAGTTGTCCGTCTGCCGTCCTATCGTAACGTGTACCATAAAAAACATTGATAGATTCACCTACGATATTCCTGCCCAGTTGTGTTGTTCCCGGTGCCAGTGCCAGTAACTTATTTTTGATCTTACTGAAGTTCAGCGTGATATCCCAGCTAAAATCCTGATTCCGTATCGGTGCACCAGTTAAAAGTAACTCTACACCTCTGTTTCTTACACTTGCCGTATTCACATAAGTCGATGCATAACCCGTTGCCTGCGAAATATTTACAGGGATAATGCCATCAGTAGATTTTCTGGCAAAATAAGACCCTTCAAAACCAATCCTGCTGTTCAGGAATTTCATTTCCAGTCCGGCCTCAAATTCATCAAGATTTTCATTTTTCAGCATATAGTTACCATACAGGTCGCTGATCAAAAATCCTGGCTGACCATTATAAGGGTATAAGAAAGAACCAGTTGCCGTATTTCTGCTGGCCAGATTATAAGGGGTAAGTAAACTGTAAGCGCCAACTATTTCATTACCAACCCTGGCATAAGAAAGTCTGATCTTCGAAAAGTTCATCACTTTGTTTACCGAAGCCGGCAACAAATCAGAAGTGATTAAACCCAGGGCAGCTGATCCATAACCATAAAACTGTTTATCACTGGACAGTACAGAACTGCCGTCATAACGTTGAGTTAATGATAAGATCAGGAATTTATTATAATCGATATTCGCCTGTCCGTAAAATCCAAGCTTGCGTTGCAGGTAATGATTTTCACTAGAGGAGATCACTGAACCGGCAGATACGTTGGTTAGTCCATCTACAACCAGTCCGGCACCTTTCTGGAAATTCACCTGTGAATAGTCAGACCTGAAGTTTGTTCCTACCAGCAGGTTCACATTGAACTTGCCAAACTGTTTCTCTCCATTCACAATCAGGTCATTGTTGTATTGCCTGTACAGTGAATTCTGTTCCATAATCTGTCCTTTAAGACCAATTTCCGGACTGGGATCTTCAGTATATTTCGTTTGTTCAGTATAAATATCTGCACCTAATCTTTCCGTCACAGTTAACCAGGGTAAAGGTTTAAAGTTTACCGTTGCTACTGGCAGAAAACGATTCACCACCGATCTGTTGTTGATATGATCAAGCGTCCATAAGGGTGCATTTCTGGACAAACGGTATAAACGCTGAGAGCCATCAGGATTGGTAACCGGATAAGGGTTCCATGAAATCGGTTGTAAAAACACGACAAACTGCGGACCATTACTCGCTCCTTCCGGCAACCTGTTCTGTTCAGAATTGGTATAAGTCATCTGAAAAGTTGTCGTTAGCTTATCGCTGATCTTAGTATTATGCTTCGCAAAAAATGTATGTCTTTCGAATTCAGATTTCGGCACAACACCTGTCTGATCTAAAAAGGAATAAGACATAAAATAATCAGATGCCACCCCTCCTCCTTCTACACTAACCGTATTGTTAGTCGTATGTCCGGTCTGGTAAAAATCGTAAGGATTGTACTTCGGTATCTGTGTTCCATTCACCAGCAAACCATCTAAAGCAGGTCCCCATGACTGTCCGATTTTCTGTGTTTCGCCATCATAAAAAGTACCGTTTGTACCCTGGGTATATTTTTGCTGCATCTCAGGCAGAATCGCTTTATCAATTGAAAAATCTGATGAGACAGATATTTTAGCCCTCTTGTTATATCCGCCATTTTTGGTCGTGATCAACACCACACCCCTGGCTCCCAGTGAACCGTACAATGCGGTTGCTGCTGCACCTTTCAATATACTCATTGATTCTATCGTTGCAGGATCAATATCAGCTGCCCTGTTTACACCCGCACCAGCCGCGCCACCGGGAACATTGCCTGTTTCCGAATTGTCGATCGGCACACCGTCCACCACAAACAGCGCCTGATTCTCTCCTGTAGGTGAAAACGTACCCCTGATTACGATCCTTGAAGATGCACCAGGTGAACCTGATGAACTCGTTACCTGGACACCAGCAACTTTACCAGCCATTGCATTCACGATGTTGTTTTCTTTTGTATTCGTTAACTCTTCACCTGTCAGTTGCTGTGTGCTGTACGTTAGCGAACGCCTTTCACGCTTCACGCCCAATGCCGTTACCACCACCTCATTCAGTTGTTTGTTGTCTGCAGCGAGCACAACGTTAAGTTCCTGCTCAGCAGTTACGACCACTTCCTTTACACCGAAGCCTATTGCACTGAAAACTAATGTTGCCCCGCGTGCAGCGCTGATCTGAAAAGAGCCGTCGCCGGCAGTAGCAACGCCGGAAGTTGTTCCTTTAACCTTTACGGTTACGCCCGGTATAGCGCCCCCGGTATTATCTTTTACCTTGCCTTTAATCAGGCTCGTCTGTGCATAGGAACTGCCCAGAAAGAGCATTCCTATTACAAATAGTAGAAATTTTAATCTCATAATGTGGTGTGTTTTGGTTTGTTGATTTTAAAAATGATCTAGTTAATGATCCATTCATGAATGCCCGAAGCATTCTCTTTAGGCAGCTGTAGTTCCAGTCGCAATGCACTTGTTTTTACAGGCTTAAAGCTTAACGTATTGAATTTATCTTTCTCCACAGCATAACTGTTCGTATTTTCTACGGGTAACCATTTTCCATCTTTCAGGTATAAAACCTGATAGCTGGCTGGTATACGGCACCCGCCCCATGGTGCATCATCAAACCAGTAAACTTTGGATTGAGTGACTTCATATTCCTGGTCAAAATCGTATTGCAGGTATTCTTTGGAATCCTTTTTAGGCCACCAGTGCAGGTAAGGATAGTTCGTATCTTTAGAATCTATAGGATCATACTGATCCTTTACCGACACCAGCAATTGTTTATTGCTCAGAGAGCCCGAAACCTTACTTTTTGAGGCTATAGTTGCAGCAGGTTTTGGTCGCGATGCAGATTCTTCATAAGGAATCCAGACGGCCATCTCACTCGGCCCACGGTTTGCCCATGCATAGTAGGGAATTGCCGTGACGTCCTGTGCTGTTTTGATGATCTCATTACTATTCACCTGTCGGTTAGCGCTTAAGCCTTTTACTGTTAGTACATCAATACCATTCAGCAGATTTGTATTAAATGCCATTGCAGGTACCGCATTTTTATCTACCATAATATTCTGCACCAAGCTATCACGGTTATCAGGACCTTCCAGGCAATAGACTACCGGTCCGCGCTGAAAAGCGAAACGTCCTTTATCATCCTTTACCTTCTCATTCGCAATCACTTTTTTCGTTTCCATTGGCAATGAAAGTGTCAGCTGATCTCCCTTTTTCCAGCTGCGCTGAATCACGGCATAACCTTTAACGACAGTATATTTGAGTGCTTTGCCATTGAGTAACATGGTTACTGGTGCAGCGGGACTTTCCATAAAGCTGTACAGTGTTCCCGGAACAGGTTGTGAGCCTGTCCAGCCCGGAATACGGACATGCAGCGCAAATGCCGCGTTTTTATCAGGGTCAACTTTGATCGCTACCTTTCCTTCCCAGGGGTAGTTGGTGGTCTGTGCAATTTTTACATTCGCTGCAGGTAGTTTAATCTCGCTGCTGTTGCTCATGAAGAGGTTCACATATAAGTTGTCCGCATCCTGTGCATATACATAACCTGGTACCGAAGGTAAAAAGCGGGTCATGTTTGAAATACAGCAGGCACAGCTAAACCATGCGCTCCGCTGGTGCTGATGCATAGACGCCAGCGGGTTAGGATAAAAAAAACGGTCTCCGCTCAATGAAACGCCAGACAATAATCCGTTATATAAAGTGCGTTCCAGTACGTCAATGTATTTGGCATCTCCATGCAACTGGAACATCCTGCTGTTCCAGTAAATATTGGCAATCGCGGCGCAAGTTTCTGCGTAGGCCGACATATTAGGGAGCTGATAAGCTTCACCAAAGGCTTCTCCAGCACCTGTAGCGCCTATTCCTCCTGTGATATATAATTTCTTGTTGACGACATCTTCCCAGATATCATCAATCGCTTTTAAATACTTTTTATCGCCGGTTATCGCGGCAACATCCGCCATACCGGTATACATATAAGTAGCCCTTACTGCATGCCCTACTGCCTCATGCTGATCCACTACTTTTGCTTGCGCCTGATTGTAGGCATCACCTTTGGGGCCGCGTTCATCAAGGAAAAACTTAGCCAGATCCAGGTATTTTTCATTCCCTGTAATACGGTATAATTTTACGAGGCCGATCTCTACTACCTGGTGACCGGGATATTTCTCCACTTTCCCATAGCCGAAATCCTTTACCAGCAGATCTGCATTTTTAATTGCAATATTGAGTAAGGTCTTCTTTCCGGTCGCCTGATAGTGGGCTACGGCAGATTCAAACAGGTGTCCTGAGTTATACAATTCATGACTCAGCTCTTCTTCCTTTTCCCATCTTTTACTCCCAATCCAGTCGTGGGGCTTAGCGGCTTTTACCGTGCGGAAAGTAAACAAATAACCATCCTTCTCCTGTGCCGCACCTATAATCGTGATCAGTGAATCGATGTATTTGTCCATTGCAGGATCTGCCTTCATCTGCATCGCATAGGAAGCACCTTCTATCACTTTATAAATATCCGTATCATCAAATGGAAAAGCGCTGAGCTTATCGCCCGGAATGGTTTTGGCCGCCCGAAGAAAGTTATCTATCCGGCCGTCCATCCTGCATTGCTGCAAGGTATAAGGAATGGTTACATTTGCATTTACGGCCATTTTAGGCGCCCAGAACTGGTCGTTTACATGTACATGCGTAAACGCAACAGGCTGAATTGGATAGTCTTTCTGCTGCGCATATATTGTCTCAGAAAACAGCGACAATAAGATTATCAGTTTATTAATTCTCATACTCGGTTCAAGATTCAGGTTTAGGAGAACTCAAATTTATAAGATTAAGGAACTGCTATAAGTAGCATATTAACCAATAACAACAGGATATTGTCTTTGATTGAAGAGGGCGCGTTTTGGCTTATAATTCTATTAGTCAGACCCTCCCCGGATTATAATTTCCCCACGGTTTCTTACCCATCATTCACCCATTGTTCAGGTGATCTGCCCCCCCCGGGTTGAAAAAGGATGATGAATGAATGGACACACAGTTAGTTATGATGGGGCAAGGAATGAGTGAGGAATTATGACGCTGGCAATATCACCCGCTCTTTGATCCTCGGTGAAACAATCATATAGATAACCAGCACTAAAACCATCAATCCGATGAAAAACCAATAGTAGGTTGCTCCTTCCAGTGAAGCGAAAAAACCATGGTTGGAAATGCTCCGGTTAACCAGTGCTGTGAATATATTACCAATAGCAATAGTTAACAACCATATCGCACCCATGGTACTTTTCATCGAAGCGGGAGCCTGTGTATAAGCATACTCAAGACAGGTAACCGAAACCATTACTTCCGCAGCAGCAAGAAAAAAATAAGCGAATACCTGCCACCATATAGACGGGTGTGCCCCGTGATCTACTCCTGTTTGCACCAGTGCAATAATTACAAATGAAATCACAATCATTGCCAGACCACCCCCGATCCTGCGGAGTGGCGTCATTCTGATACCGATACGCTCCATAAAAGGATATATCAGGTAATTGTATACAGGAATAAGCAGTAGCAGAAAGAAAGGATCAACGGTCTGAATCTGCTGTGGCAATAACTCATAGCCAAAAATATGACGATCCAGTTTAGCGGCCTGCAATACCCATTCTGAAAGATTCTGATCCCACATTGCCCAAAAAAGAGGGATAAAACTAAATACAGCAATCACCCGGTATGCGGCTTTGATGTCTTCTACCTTTTCAGGATTAAATTTTAATTTGGCCACTTCTAACAAGGATTGTCCTTTTTGTTTTTTATGAAAATTGAACAACGAATATAAACTGATAAAAACAAAGTTATCTTTTCTAACCCCTGTAGGCGGCACCCGCACATAAGTATGACGCCCAAAATAAAATATGATTGTTGCGATGGCCATTAATATTCCGGGAATCCCAAAAGCCCATTTAGGACCATATGCAGCATATACAATTGGAATCAGCAAAGTAGAAAGCGCCGAGCCTGCGTTGATACTGAAATAAAACCAGGCATACACCTTAGAAAGCAAATGCAGGTTATCCTTATTAAACTGGTCGCCCACATTAGCCGAAACACAGGATTTTATTCCTCCCGCACCTATCGCAATCAACACAAGGCCGAACCTGAACATATCCAGATCTGTATCAAACAACGATAACAACAAATGACCTACGCAATATAATAAGGAGATCCATAGAATAACCTTGTACTTCCCGAAAAACCAATCTGCTGCAATAGCACCAACAAAAGGCACGGTGTAGGCGAGTGAAACGAAAAAATGAGTGGCTTCATTTGCTTTTGCTTCCGCGACCGACTGTAGCGCAGGATTAAGTAAAGGGTTAAAAAACTGCAATACCAGAAAAGTGGTCAGGATGGAACGCATGCCATAAAAGCTGAAACGTTCAGCCGCCTCATTGGCAATAATATAAGGTAAACTCTTAGGATAGGCCATAATGTAAATCTGCTCTTTAAATCCAAAAGATGATGGCCGTTTTTTAATTTAAAACAGTTAGATATTAACCAAATAAGCGATTTTAAGCTAGTTGTAAACTCCAGAGAGCCTACAGTAAAAATTAGATTTAGCAAGAAAAAAGACGTGGAACGAAATTTAGCCAAAGGCTATAATCAAGGGCCTAAGCGCGGCAGGTGGTAACATAAACTGCATTGAGTGCTTCCAGAGCAAACATTCCAGGTTGTCAGACAAGGTGTTATGACAAATGATTTGACATAAATTGATTTAAATAAGTATCATATTAACCAGTATCGCCTTTAAAGCAAAAAAACAGAAACAATTATAATACACTATGTTCCTGAATGACAAAATTTTAGTTTGTTTCTATAGCCCTTAACCTCCTTATTATTTCCCAAGAAGATGATCACTGCGAAGCAAATCATTAAAAAACTGTTAATAAATGTTAAAATATGCGGAATTAAGGTTGAGTGGTCAATATATATTTAAAACAAACTTAAACCACTAATAACCAATTCTTTTATGAAACAAAATTTTACTAAACCCATTCTTAAAATGGTTCTGGGAGTAATCTTCTATCTCCTGATACCATGGAGTGCATTTGCACAAAACAAGATTAGCGGAACCGTGGTGGACAATAAGAACAACCCGCTGCCGGGGGTTTCTGTGTTCGAAAAAGGCACTAAAAACGGAACCACAAGTAATGGTGATGGTAAATTCAGCATTACATTAACAAAACCTGATGCAATAATCACTTTCCGTATGGTAGGTTATCTGGCGAAAGAACTTCCTGCTGCCGGAAAAAGTGTGTTAAACATGAAGCTGGAAGATGACAACCAATCGCTCAGCGAAGTGGTACTCATCGGTTATCAAACCATAGAAAGAAAGAAATCATCTTCTGCAATTTCATCCATTAAAGGAAAAGACTTTCAGAATACGCCTTACGCCTCTGTGGATGCGATGTTACAGGGAAGAGTAGCTGGTTTGGCTGTAATGAGTACTACTGGTGAACCGGGTGCGAACAACATTGTCAATATCAGGGGAAGCAGCAGTGTAAACCTCGGCGGAACCTCTTCTCCACTGTACGTAATTGATAATGTGGTTTACGATGTGAATGATATGCAGTCCAGTGCAGGATCCAATCCTCTGGCAGTAATCAATCCCAACGATATTGAAACGATTGACGTATTAAAGGATGCCTCTGCTTCTGCAATTTACGGATCCAGGGCAGCAAACGGGGTTATTATTGTGACCACGAAACGACCTAAACTGGGCATACCGCAAATCAGGCTTTCCAGTTATTATGGAATGTCGGGTAAACCATCGCTCAGATCAGTAATTACTGGTGCATCAGAGCGGAGGTTAAAAATGGATTATCTGTATGGACAGGGTACCTACGACAGGCTTCAGGCAGGATTAAGTCAAATTCTGACAGACAGTTTAAACGTAGCTTTCAATAACAATACAGACTGGCAGGGGTTATTTACACAAAACGCTGGTATCTATAATATAGATGCAAGTATCAGCGCAGCTGAAGACAAATATTCCTACAAATTTGCCGTAAATAAATACTACGAAGAAGGTGTTTACAAAGGTTATGATTTTGACAGGCTTACGCCTAGTCTGTTCCTGATGGTAAAACCCAGTAAAGCCATCAGTGTGAATACCAATATTATCTATGGTAACAGTAAAGCCAAACATGGAATGGGTACCGGAGCTGTTTCCCCCTTTATCACCTGGGGTTTCCCATCTTCCTTTTTCAAGGTGAGGGAACTGGAAGAGCAATTGTATAGTGGTACCTACGATGAGTTACGGGACGATGACCGCAATACCTCGTTAGTAGCAAATGTGCAGTTAAATGCCACGCTGGCCAAAAACCTGTTGTTTACCAGCAACTATAGTTATAACACACAGAACAATACACGGAACTATTTTATGCCGGGTGTGTTGGGTGATGGAATCAGCAGGGCCTTTACAGAAATTCTGCAGTCCAGAACATGGGAAACAACCAATTACCTGACTTATAATTTTAAGGTAAAAGAAGACCATAGTTTCAGTGCATTAATAGGTCAGGGTGCGGAACGCGCGACAAGGAATAACAGTTTTGTTCAGGGTAGAAATATCACGATAGCGGGCGTAAAAACTGTACAGGGACTGGCACCAGGGGCAGATCTCTCTGGAAACTCTTATACCGGACAACGCTCAAAGCTATCTTATTTCGCGCGATTGAGTTATGATTATAAATCAAAATACCTGTTACAGGCAAGTTACCGTCGGGACGCATCTTCAAGATATAGTGTAGATAACAGATGGGCAAGTTTCCCTTCAGTGTCATTAGGCTGGGTACTTTCGGAAGAAGAGTTCCTTAAACCCATGAAGGATGTAGTTTCTTTCTTTAAAATCAGGGGCAGTTATGGCTTAACCGGACAGGATCCGGGTGATTTTTATGCACAATACACTACGCTGACTTCCGCAGCGGATTACGATGGATCCGGGCTGGCAAATGGAATTGCGGGCGACAGAGGTCAGCAGAATATTACTACCTATAACGGAACTCAGGTAGCTTATCCATTCTATTATGGTCCTGCAGCATCGTCAACAATTAAATGGGAAACGAATAAGCAGTTTAATATTGGCGCAGATATCAGCTTTTTTAAAGACCGGATTATGCTGACAGGAGATTATTATGTAAGGGATACCTACGATCAGGTGCTGGCAATACCCGTTCCTGTAACCACTGGTTATACCACTTTACTGGCTAACATTGTAAGTACAAGAAATACAGGTGTCGAGTTAACCTTGAATACCAGGAATCTTGGCTCCGCGTCCAAATTGCAGTGGTCCACCAACTTCAATATTGCTTATAATAAAAACTACGTTATCAAACTGCCAAACAACGGGCGTGAGATCACTTACGGACCACCCTGGTTGCAGCAAAGCTTAAGTCTGGGATTACCGCTTTTCTACTATAAAGCATGGGAACAAACGGGTGTATATGCGACCCTTGCAGATGTACCAGTAGATCCATTGACGGGCGACAGGCTGAAAAATGGGGCAACAAACCAGTTTTACGGTGCCGGAGACCCGGCATTGAAGGATATGAACGGAGATTATATCATCAACGATAGTGATAAGATCAATTCAGGTAGTCCGAACCCGAAATATACCGGTGGTATGACGAATACCTTTAGCTACAAGAACTTCTCTCTAAGTGTGTTAACCACATTTGTGGCTGGTCGCCAGCTAAGAAATGGATATTTATCTGATCTTCTGCAGGATGCAGGTACTGACGATCCTTATTACAGATGGGGAGTAAGTTCTGGTCCGGCTACACACCTTACCGAAGGTAAAACATTCTGGTCACCTTCCAATACCAATGCAGAAGTAGCAGGATTGGTAAGAAATACAGTAGATAAATGGAATATCGGTTCTTCTGCGTTTGTACAGAATGCCAGCTTTATCAGGGTTAAAAGTATTCAGCTGAGCTATTCCCTTCCACAGTCTATCGTTAAAAAATTCAGAATGCAGGGATTCCGGATTTACAGTGTTGCAGATAACCTGTACCTGAAAAAATATGCGGACGTACCTGATCCTGAGCTGATCGAAGCAACAGGTTATTATAACGGAAATACTTATTCGCTGCCAAAGAAAATAACATTCGGTCTGGAAGCTACATTCTAAGTTTTGTATTATCACCAATTAAATCTATTAAAAATGAAATCATCAAAAATATTTATCACAGCAACAATCTGCATAGGAAGTCTGCTTTTTGCTTCCTGTAAGAAGTTTCTGGATCAGGAACCGATCAGTAATCCTGCAGAGGTTAATTATTGGAAAACAGCCAGTGATGCAGAGAGTGGCGTTGCGGGATGTTATGCCTTACTAAGAACCGCACTGAATAATAAGACCATTGCCTATTATGCCTATGGTGATCTTCCTACAGATCAATTTTCTGCTGTAGGAAGCGAAGACGGACAGGATATCAGTAACCTTAATTTGTCTATAGGTGTACCAGCAAGTGCTGATTACCGCCCTATGTATGGTCTTCGCCGATGGGATAATTTCTACAGAGCGATTGACCAGGCCAGCAGCAGTATCAGAAATATTCCAAAGATTGATTTTACTACGGGGCAGAACGGTGCAACCAAAAACAGTCTGATTGGTGAAGCCTATTTCGTACGTGCCTTCAGCTATTTCTATATGTCCCGCGTGTGGGGTGATGTTCCATTGGTTACCACCGCGGTCGCAGCAGAAAATGCTGTTAACCTGCCCAGGGCATCAAAAGAAGCCGTCATGGCACAATGTATCAGTGATCTTAAAGCGGCTATTCCATTGCTGCAATACGGTTATTCAAGCACAACAAACAGGGCTATTCGTGCCAACAGAGGTGCGGCGTGGGCATTGCTGGCGCATATTTATGCCTGGCAGCAAAATTACACTGAATGTCTTGCGGCAACAGATTCAGTGATTACACGTGGTCAGTACAGTCTGGTCAACAGAGCAAGCAATTATTTAAGTATATACAGAGGGCAATCGTCCGAAGGTATTTTTGAAATCTCTATGAACGCACAAAATGAAGGTGCAATCAATGGAATAGCGAGATATACTACCAAGGCACCTTACAATACCACTAATAATGGCAATGCCCTCTATACGCTGAATACAACAACGCTTACTGAACTGTATAGTGATACGACCGACCTGCGCAGGAAAAACTCATTCGCATTTCTGGGTACAACTGATCCGATCTGTATTAAATATGCAAACTTTCAATACAGCACGCAGAATAACATTGTTATCCCTATTGCTTACAATAATATTATCGTTTTCAGGCTGGCAGATATCAAATTATTGCAGGCGGAAGCCCTTGCAGCGCTGAACAGGTTTACGGAAGCGAAAGCACCCCTCAATGAGATCAGAAATGCAGCAGGGCTACTGGCTTATGATGGAACTGATGACAACCTTTTCAAGGCTATTATCGATGAGCGAGGTCGCGAATTATTCCTGGAGGGCCATCGGTACTATGACCTGGTAAGACTAGCTAAAGTGAAGCAAATCTATGCATTTGGCGGTACAAGGATGTCCGAATCCCAATTCCTGCGCGGCAAATATTACTGGCCGGTAGACCCTACGCTTATCGCTTTAAACAGCCTGATCACGCAAACTCCATACTGGGCATCCAGCATGTAAAACATTTAAAATCAAAAAAGATGAAGAAATTATATAACGTGACCTTATATCCAGCATTGATGATTGCTTTAACTGGCCTTTTATTATGCAGTGCCTGTAAGAAGGATTATCTGGATGACGGCGGAATTCATGATGCAAAAACACCCTTAACAACCTTTGATTACCTGCAGCAGCATAAATATCATATGTTTGATACGCTGACGACCATTATATTGCATTATAACCTGAAGGACGAAGTGAACAATGCGAAAACGTTTTTTGCACCGAGCGACTTCTCTATTAACCGCTACATGAAGTTTCAGAATGCAAGGGTGAAAATGACGGATGAACAGGCCAGCTTTACAATGGACAGTCTTTATGCCAGACTAACTGTAGATTCTATAAAGCAATATCTATTTGCCAAACAGATCCGCACCTCAGATTTCAGCGACTTCGTAGTGTATCCAACAGCCAACCTGGGCAATACAACTTCAGGTATCCAGCGTTTACAGTCTACAGACCCTGCACATAACCAATGGTCAGGCCAGCCTGTCTACTTGTTATACTATGTTAAAATCCGTGGCAGACAGGACGTTCCCGGTGAGGCGGTAACGCCGGATAACCCGCTGGATATTTCTGTAGTATGCCAGACTACAGGTATAGAAACCTCTTCGGGAGGAATCCTGCACGTCCTGGCCAACACGCATACTTTCGTCACCTTCTAAAATTATAAGACATGAAACGCCCATATATATATTTAGCTGCCCTGGCTGTTTACTTAGTGACGGTCATCAGCTGCAAAAAAACGGAAACAGGTTACCTGAGCCCAAACTTATTCTACAATCCAAAGTTGCTGGAAGTGCCGCAAGGCAAGGTTTTTTACTCCAGTGCCATCAATGCAGATCAGTCATCACTGCCTTTACAGGTAGAATTACTCTCCATCAGAAAAAAGGCAACAGGACAACCGGCAGAGAATATGCTGAAAGAATTTGAGGTATCTACTTTCAGTGCCGGAATTACTGATGCTGATTCTACGCTCGCTTTGCTTAACGCAAAAATTGTGAAGAGCACACGCCCGCCTTTTCACTTAAATGAAACTGGCGGGCGACTGGAATTCACTTCCGCCACCAATAATGTAGATACCGGGATGTATGTAATCGACGTAAAAGTCACCAATAGCAGAGGATCATTAACTATTTTAAACGCTTGTGATATTCATATCACAGGCCCGGTTGCCTACACGATTCTCAGTGCTTTCTCTTCTACTTCACCTATTGGACTTGAGGCCGACTTTATCAATCTACCAAATCCTGTAATCTCTGTAGAGCGCGATCCTGCAGGGCCTAATAAGATCACGATCAAAGTAGTGGATAAAAACGGTGTGGCCTTCAGTCCTGCTAACGGCGAAGTAATTACAAGGGGAGACAGGGGTAATTTTGCACAGATGAATCCATATTATCCAATGGTAAAATCTGCTATAGGGATGGAATGGGGTTTCCCGGTATTGCCAAACGGATTTCCTATTAAAACGGGAAATAACGGAACATTAGCGTACTATAGAATACCCGGAGCATATGTTACCGAGAACAGAAATGTGAACTTTACTTTTGATGCTTTCAAAGTATATGCTCCCGGCAGTTATACGCTGACGTTGCAATTACCAACAATCACAAAGAAGTAAAGCTGATTACTAAAAACCTGTTGGATGTTTATTAAATGAAGCTCAATATTCAACATTTTAAGGATCAACAACAAACAGAAATGCCGCCGGAATTATCTTATTTCGACGGCATTTCTGTTTAAATTTATTCCTTTTACTTCATCATCCCCTTCAGGATACTTTTTTGCAACCCTGATAACTTTCCATTGACACTCAGTTTGAAACTGCGTTTAACAAAATCTCCGTCTTTCCCGGCTTTATCTAAAGGCAAAGGCTCCAGATTTATTTTCAAACCTGCGTAATCCAGGTATTTCTGGTAATCTATATCTTTCACGGTGGACGCATAAGTGAAAATCTCTTCAAGATTTGTCCCGGCAATACGCTCACATACCGCTCTAAACTCCCTATCCGTAAAGCCGCGCTTTTTCTCCTGGTAATATTCTTTATAAAGCGTACGCATGACATCATCCAGAGAACGTTTGTTTCCACTCTCCTGTCTGATTTTCAGATCCAGCAATAGTCCCATTGCACATCCTTTATCATAATAGGATATGGTGGTATTTGCTGCGTTCTCATTCTTGTTAAAAAACTGGATCCAGGTATCGTAGCTTGAAGCAGTGGCCGATTGCAGCTGGTGCCCGGGGATATTCTCATAGTTCGTAATCGAGGACGTTAAAAAGTCCAGGAACTCTGCGCTGTTGATCAGTCCCGCCCTGTACTGCAGGATATATTCATAATACACGGTAAAACCTTCAGACACCCATAACATATGCGTCAGGTTCTCCTTATCATAATTAAACGGACCAAGGGCTACCGGCCGGATCGCTTTGATATTATACAAATGGAAATACTCATGTGCAAGAAAGGAAAGCCAGCCATTATAAGAAGCCTTATCTGGCATCATATAACCAGGTGATGAAAACACGGCAGTAGAATTACGGTGTTCCAATCCTCCCTGACCGGGTCCCATGATCATAAAAGTATAATGTTTATAAGGAATATCTCCCATCAGATCTGTACCGGCTACCACGATCTTTTTTAAATCGGCTGCAAAGCGCAGGGTATCAAACGCAGCAGGATCAACCATAGCAATGGTATGTTTTATGCCCTTCACCTCAAATGACATCGTTTTCTGGTTGCCGATGTACACAGGGCAATCATATAACTCATCGAAATTACTGGCGGTATAAGTATAAGGTTTACCTGCTACAGGTTCCAGACCGGTAGAGACAGCGCTCCATTTGTGATAAGGCTGCAGCACAATCTCCGCAGGCGCGTTCAGCTCTCCTGCCAGATGCATGAAAACACCGGCAGTAGAAATATAAGCATGGCTTTCATCTATAAACGGATCTGCAACAGAATGTGTATTGGCAAAAATATCGTAGCTGATCACCACCACATTAGCTCCATCAGTGTTTACTTCCCAGTTATTCTTATCTACTTTATCCCATGTTAAAGTTTTGCCATCAGCAGTTCTGGCATTAAAGCGGACTACATTTTTAGCAAAATCCATGATCCAGTAATAGCCCGGAGTCCATGCGGGTAACTTAAAATTCAGCTTATCCTTAGCGTAACCCTCACAGCGTAGTTCGATGTGGTAATAGTGAGCAGCAGGATCAGCCATTCCTACGGTGAACCTGAGCGACCTGGGTACTGCAGCCATCGCAGAAATAGAAAATAACACTGTGAGAATCAGTGAGAGGATAAATGACTTATGTTTGAACATTAGATGAAGGTAATTGAAGTGTTATTGTTTCTGCTGAATCAGTTTAAAATTATCAAATATACCATAGCCACTTTGCGAACCATAAGTGGCATGGAATAATCCTACTTGTACCGTGGCTCCCAAATCAGGGCGACTGACCGGACTACCGGGCAGTTCTGTCCAGTGCAAACCGTCAGTACTACCCCTCAGGTAAAACATATCCCCGCTCCGTTGGATTTGCAGGTGCCTGTAGAAATCCCAGGCGGAAGAATTATTGGTTTGCGCGCGACCGTGTCTGTCCAGACTGGTGACCATATTACCCACTCCCCAACCGGGAAATATACTGTTTTGCAGCAGGTTAAAAGATGAAGCTGCATGCACCATCAATCCCGCATCATTAGCACCATTCGCTTTTTTTGCCTTTAAGCCGCTTACATCTGTCACCTCCACCTGCACTATAAAATCGCCCTTTACGTTTTTAAACAGAAAAGGCCCTTTAGCTTCTCCGCCATCCCATTTAGTATCCGTAGAAGATAACTTTAATGCACCGTTCATACTGCCCGCAGTATCTGCTTTACCTATAAATCCGCTCCAGAATGTCTTCCCTATTCCTTTAGTGAAATCTGCGGCATCCTCAAATGTTGCAGAGGAAATCGTAAACAGCGCCGGACTTGTTTTTACTTTGACAGCTTGTGCAGCCTCAGTTACATTCCCATAGTTATCTCTTGCTTTTACTGTATAAGCATATTCCTCCCCTGTAGTCAAACCATAATTGATATACTCCGGCTGATCAATCCACCCGCTTCCTGTAGCTCCTGTCTTACCCGTTGTTTCTGTAAAATTATACTGGTAGATCCGTCCGGGTAAGTTTACAGCACTGGCAGCCATGCTTACCATATCCGTGCTCAATGCTTTCGGCTGTGCTTTAAAACCTATCTTGTTGATACTGGCCGGCATTGTTTTTTTCCACGCCTTATACAGTCCTTCGACAGCGGGTTGATCAAATCCATGATCATAGATCATCACCGATGCAACAGCCTGCACCTGGTTGGCACCAAATGACAATACATTACCTTCCGTAACCAGCATATTCAATTCCGGCATTTCTTTCAAAACACCATCAACGTAACTCTGCTGCGATCTTCCGCTATATACCTTCACCAAATGATGCCAGCCTTTACCTAGTTCTTTTGCCATTACCTCCGTCACCACCGCATAAGGATGATCGTTCATCATAAAATCTGGTATTGGATTGCTGAAGTTCAGCTGAGCCTTTCCTTCAAATACCACCGCAATTTTACCAGATCTGTCTGCTACTTTCGGAGGAGTACTATCACCGGTAAAACTACCCTCGCTAAATCCTTCGTTTTTCCAATTCTTTAAAGTTCCATATGGCAGTTTCGCTGCATCCAGATATACCGCCACGTCAGCATTAATCTGCTCCGCCGCCATTTTAACAATTTCAGTTGCATCCAATGCTGTATCATATACTTTCAATGAAGCCAATGCACCCGTAAAAAAGGCATTTTTATCAGCCGTAGTACCTAATACAAAGTTTTTAAGGTTAGCCAGAAAAAGCATTTTCAGCTCTATCCTGTCCAGTACACCGTCTACATACAACCTTTCATTTGTTCCGTCAAATACCAGCGCAATGTGATGCCATTTCCCCGCTTCAGGCAAAGTTTTATAGGGCATATCAGCCCATCCCCAATGTGCAGCGGCTCCCCAGCGTTTGTTGCTTCCATAACCAATTGCTGCATTGGTCATATCTACACCTCCCCTCGCTGTCCAGGAGACCACAGGTTCTTCATCTTCAATCACAGGATTATTTACCCACATGGCCACGGTAAAACTGCTGTTACCGCTCAATGATAAAGGTGCCGTAAAGCTGGACCTGAACGAAGAGTTCCCTGCAAATACAACTGCTTTTTTACCACCTATAATCTCGGCAGCGGGAATAGCAGCAGATTCAGGAATGAATGCACCACCTAAAATGCCTTCATTGGTCCATGAACTTACTGCTGCCCCCCGCTCAAATTTGCGCGCATCCAGATCTACCAGCAAACCTTGTGGTTTGATGGATGGAATGGTCGCCGGATCTTTAGCTTTCACGGCCATTTTTGGATGATAATGATCATCTGCAAAAGCACGGATATTCCACACGGCCTTATTTAATCCGGCATATTCTGTATTGGTTATGGTTAATCTCAGGAATCGCGCCTTTACATCACCCACATCAGTCATCGGACTACCATGCACGGTATTTTTGGTCTGATCTGCAAACACAAGCCATTGTTTTCCGTCCAAAGAATATTCAATCAGGTACTGGTAATACCAGGTGGCATATTCAAACTGAGTCTGCACACTTTTAATTCTTTTTACAGCACCCAGATCTATGCTTAGCCAGGATTCGCTGGTATTGTTCTTTGGCTTCCAAAGCGTACCGTTATTGTGGTCCAACGCAAATTCAGGTTTAAATTCTGCACTATAAGCAGAAGATGCAGTGACAGCTTTCCCCTCCAGGAGGTCAACCGACGGGTTAACATTTTTTCCCAGGAAACCTACACCTTCATGTGTAGGCACCAGCTTTTCAATATTGCCTTCAGCATCAAAAACGAGCTTGTCCGCCGCTACCTGACGGTGATAACCCCCACCAGAATGGGGATTATTATGACGGTGATAGATCAGGTAAAAATCATTTCCTTCCTGTAATACCGATTGATGACCGGGTCCATGAACCGTACCATCACCATTTGTGGTTAATACTGGATTATTTTTTCCGTACACAAAAGGACCCATCGGACCGGTCTTGCTCACCGCATATTGTACCCGGTAAGTATCATCCTCACAACGCCCGGAAGAGTAAGTGAGGTAATACAAACCATTGCGTTTAAACATAAAGGGTGCCTCAAAAAAATCTTTAGCTACGGTATTTGGAATCTGCGCCAGTTTAGCGAAAGATTTCATATCGGGATTTAACAAGCCTACCCCACAGCCATGATCAGGATAGATCCCCCAGGTACCCCAGAACATATACATTTTTCCATCGTCATCTCTGAAGGTCTGCCCATCGAGTGTAATGACATTAGGTACCAGGAAATTTTTAACTACCGGCTCACCGGGAGACAATAAGGGTGTCCATGGACCAACTGGTGAGGAAGCCCAGGCACCGAATATCTCCACAGGCTGACAATAGTACATGTAATACTTGCCATCCGGTGCCTGTGTCACATCTGGTGCCCAGTAATAATGAGTGGTTGGCCAGTTCATGTCCTGCAGACTCCAGTTGACGAAGTCTTTCGACATCCAGACCTGCGCAGGGCCGAAGCCCCCGCCATTGCCATCTGTCGTTGCATAGATATAAAATGTGTCTCCGAATTTCTTCACTGTAGGGTCGGCAAAGTAACCGGGAAGAATAGGATTGCCCGCACCTGCCGCATCAAAACGCTTTTGCTGTGCAGAGAGCGACTGACCAAGCAGCACGAAACAAATAAGGATGAAAAACCGGTTGATATAGCGCATAAATAGATTAGTAAAGTTCAATTTCATAAAATCCACTGAACACCTTTTTAGCAGGGTTCGGGTGGGTAACAACAATCCTGATCTGGTCTGTTTTTACTGGTGTAAACTGGCAGAGGTTCAAATGGGCGACCGGTTTCAGCGGCATTTTAACAGTCTGCTGTGTTGGCTGCCAGGTCTTTCCATTCCAGTACTCTACCGTATAATTCAACGGTGGCTGTGTACCACCATGATCATCGAACACGTACATACGCACTTCTTTCACCACCTTCTGTTTATTCAGTTTGAAAGCTACCCAGTCAGTCGGGTTGGGCGACAAATACGCTGTCCACCTTGCGTTTGGATCTTTAAAACCATCATTGATCGCACCTGGCTCATCAAATTTCGACAAATAAGAAGCACTAAACGTTGCCACATCTCTAAAAGCCATATTGGTATTTTCAGGAGCAGCGGTTGTAGTCAAACCGGAGTGGAGTGGTCCCCATGCCTCTATCTCAGAGATACTCACTGCCGCAGCGGTAGCCGATGTCAGCTGCACCCTGATTTTCGAAACCGTCAGCAAAGGGAAACGGATGGTATTGGCTTTTCGCGTTTGTGCATTTTTGAAAACACGTTCCTGCCCGGGAATCACTGCCCATGCCTTTCCGTTCCAGTACTCCAATAGATAGGATACCGGGGCTTTAATCCTTGCAGCACTGTCGTCCACAAAATAGATTTTAACCTCTTTAACTGGTCGCCCGCCACCAAAGTCTATCTCCGTCCAGCTCTTTAAACCCTTCGCATAGACAGATGACCAGCGGTTGGTCGTTGGCTTCACATACCAGTATTGCCCGTCATTCAGCTTTGCTTCCACATCACCACCAGAGCCCGGAAATGAAGCGCTCGCTCTTGGATAGAATTCTCCTTTTTCGTTGTTAACTGCGTAGTTCACCAGTTTTTCCACCTCAGCAACAGCTTGAGGCTGCACCGGGAAAACCAATTTTTTAATCATTGCTGAAGAAGCTTTCAATTCTCCGTTAACATATACACTCAGGCCTTTGCCCTTATTGTATTTCAAGCCTGTTTTATCCCATATCACACTGATTTTATTGCCATGATAAATCACATCATCCAGACAAGCATAAGCCCATCCGTCAGGAATCAGCGGGTTAACCGTCAGGGAATCAGCATCCATCGGTTCCAGCCCCATCAAACCCGTCACTACCTGATCTACATAAGACGAATGGTTGTAATGTTCACTATGCCCTATAACATCGTGGCCCGACCATGATCCTGTTTCCGGTTCATTGGCTTCCGCGATATAAGGTTTGCCATCCTTACGATGTGTTCTCGCGTAAATCTGCAATTGTTTATTGTAATCTGCTTTTGAGACAAAATCCTGCTTGTAATTACGTACTACATTGGCCATTGCCGTTAAGGTCTGTGCCGTGGCGAAAGGCCATGCATTCCCACTCCAGGCACAGCAATTTTTAGCTACCATATACAAGGGATCACCTTTTTCTACCGTTGTAGGTCCGTATGGAGAATAAAAATAGCTGGGATCCATCAAAAACTTCCAGGCACTTTCAAAACCGGCATTGTTATCCGGCATGTTAAAGTACCAGGGCACAAAACCGATTTCCTCCCTGCCATGGGGATTACCGGCATATTTTCCCGTCTCGTAAGTAAACGTATTTGCTTTGATGCCGCCTTCTTCATCCTTCTCAAACTTATGCATGAAGAAGTTTTTCTCCGCATTCCATCCCTTTTTCAGGTAATTCGTCTTGATCAGATCAGCTTTTTTAGAGAAGGTGAGCTGCGCGCTTTTGTCGCCCGTTAAAGCAGCGATACTGCTGATCGCATTCGCATCCGCCCACATGTAACTGTTCAGCGTTGGCCTGAAACCTGATGCACCTTCAAACCACTGCGGGGTCTGGCGACTATTGATATTAGTCTCCATCCCATCATGCATGCCCGACCAGGCAAAAAGTCCTTCCTTTTCATTCCAGTGCTCTCTTTCCCATCCGGCGAAATTAGTCACCAGACTATCTTTTAATCCTGTAACCAGTTTCCGGTCATAGTTCACTTTATACAGCTGCCAGATGGCATCTGCCAACCAGGTAGAATAGGTTCGCGGTTGTGCACCCGGCGTATAAAACCAGTATTTTGCATAATCTTTTACATAGCGCTGATCTCTCATCCAGCGCATATCATAGAGATGCTGACTCACCGAACAGCTGATTGCACCATAAGTGCCAGACCACCAGGGTCTGTCGATAAACTCTGTTACCGTATAACCAGAAGCGGGCGACCCATATACGAGGTGGATCGTCATCATATCCCAGCGGTAATAATAAGTCATGTCGATATCCTTGTCCGGCGTTTCCAGAAAAGGGATATTCTCCTTGTACCAGTTCCAGTCCCTGTTTTCCCAGAAAGTAAAACGGTCCAGCATCTGTTGTTTGTTCAATACCTGGCCATACGAAAAGGGAACACTCAATAAAAAAACGAGAAAGGAGAAATAGTATTTTAAACGCATCAGCGGGTTTATTTTAAATTCAATTGAACAGTAAGCGCTTTATCTTCAAGCGGAATCACATTAGCACCCGCAAGCTGTTCCGGATTTCCAGCCACAACATATTGTTTAGCACCAGCTCCTGTATTGGTATTTTTGATCGTTAAATAAGCATTAGGATTACTTGCAGTCTTAGCCCCTAACCTTATTTTCACCTCAGCCGTTTGCGGGTTGTAGGCTACTGAACTAAACGTTCCTGCATCCAGGCTTAACCATAATCCCAGTGGCGCAATAAATACAGCCGATTTTTTTGCCGTTGTGATTTCAGTTTCCACCCAGTCGCCCTTCTGCTCCAGATTACCACCAAAGGCCAGCCAGCCAAATTCTTTATGCGAGGTGATATAAGTAGCGGTATTCACCGCATAGCCATAAAATCCCGAACCATAGTCGCCAGACAATCCATCAACTTCCAGCGTGGACGGATAAGAGTGGAAAGCCGACGGACCGAATCCATCTTCCGTAATATTTGCAATTCCACCCAGCAAACCACCATAACCTACTCTCAGCAGGTAAAAATCTGACGGATTGTCCTGATAAGCTTTTAATACCGGAATTGCATTCAGACTCGATCCATAATGGTGTAACTGACGTTCAATGCGTGATATTTTACCCCCATACAAGAAATCCCAATATCTCCTTGCACTTCCGTTATATCCCCAATGTGGCACAGTAGGCATATAACCCAGTATAGCATCTAAAGTCACCTTTGCTTTATCCGCATAGCCAAAATAATCAGACCACATAAAAACTTCTTCCTGTCCGGTAGAATCCCAGGGCATCTCACTGCCAAAAGGGAAATCAAGACTACGCCAGTGATCTGCTCTATTTTTCATGGCCGCTTCCAGCGTATTTGCCTGTTCTGCCCATCCTTCTCTTTTCAGATCTTGTAAAATGTATAAAAACACACTCCCTTCCATCTGGCCAAATTGCACGTAATAAGGTGCGAGATTAACCATCGCCATAGTGGTCTGATAGGCATTCTCAAGATACCAGTCCCATTTCTTTTCCTTTACCAATCCCGTGTGGTACCTGCCCAGACGGTACAATACCCAGTGTGCTGCAGCAACATGCGGATAGTTATAAGAACGACCGATATCATTTGCCGCTTTATGGTTCCATGCCGCCCATGTTTTATAATTGATCTTGTCGCTATAGGTGCCTGCCGACATAGAATCCGGTTCATAATAGAACATACTTTTCTTCACGCCAAATTTCTCTTTTCCTTCACTGTGCTGCAGCCCGCCCCACAAAGTGTGGTTCACAAAGAGCTGCATTTTTTCTATCTCTTTCTGATCAGGCTGAACCAGCTGTTTCATCATTGCAGCCAGCCAGCTGCCCGCTCCTCCTTCATCACTTAAACCCGGAACCCAGGCACGGCTATCCTGCGTTACCTGCTCCTTTTTTTCATTGTCATAAGAGATCACAGAATTGTTCCTGCCAAAAGGATCTTTCTCATTCGTATACCATTGCTTTTGCGTTAAAAACTGACCAAAGTTGTTCATCACCTCCGTCTCCGGTTTAATGACCTTGTAATTGATCGTTTGTGCAGTTCCGTCTTCATAGGTAACCGTCACCCTTGCACGTCCCCATTTTGCACCCTGCACCGCATAATGCTGCCATCCGCCTTTTGTATCAGGCAATGCCGATAAGGTCATCGCCTCTTTTGGATAGATCTCTATATTCTTTACTTTTTTTGCATAATTCAGGAAAAGATTAGCTTTCACATCCTCAGGAATCACATAACCAGGAATGCCGACCGCAACAGGTCTCTTCTCCGCGATCAACCTGTTTTCTATTTCCCTTATCGCGGGTGCGATGATAAATTTCAGCCCATACTCACGCGTTTCTCCAGGTTTTAAAGTCAGCGAGGTAGGCGTATTCCATTGTGAAACTCCTTTCCAGTCCTTTTCCGCATAGGCTTTACTCAAGGGCATCCATTCACAAAATCCTTCAAACGTAATGCCCTTTGGCGTAGGATCATCCAATAGCGGACTGTAGGCTTCTAATGGTGTTTTTCCATAAGGCACTACCAGTAATACCGGCCCTTTGCCATTCAAACGGGTCACTTGCAGATAACCTGCATCCTGACCGATATAAGGATCGTAAAATACGTTTTGTGCATGTGTCTGTTCCAGTGTTTTGTCCAGCAGTACATTGTTGAAGATCATTGGTATCCCTACCGCACCCAATTCCAGCGCTTTGTTTCCTGTGTTTTTAATCGTGAAACGGAGTACGAGTTCTTTGCCCACCAGTTCCCAGAACCGTCGGATTTGCAAAGGAATACCCTTAGGCAGTGTAGGTGCCAGATCTGCTGCCGCTAATACTTTACCTTTTACGGCAAGTGGTGTAATCGCCGCTCTCTTAGTTGCGGTTGATATTTTCTGCCAGTCCTCCGAAGCCGCCGTTCTGAAACGCAGGTTCAGATCTCCCAAATGATAAAGTCCGTCGCGGTTCCGCTTTTCCAGCAGTTCACCCGGTGTAAAATCAAAGCCCTTATCTGTTACCGGATTCAGTGCCGCTACTGTCTGTGATGATTTCACCAGTTTCAGGTCAAATGCTGCCGTATGGTAAGTATTCAGCCCATTTTTGGTATCCAGCGTAACGGGTTTGTCCAGTATCCTTTTCCAGGGCGACGGGCGCTCCTGTGCATATAATTGTGCTGAAACAGGCAATACTGTGATCAGTAAAGATAACCTGAAGAGGCTGTTTTTTATAAATTGCATAGCTTGTGATTCAATTGTAATGCGGCTGTATTATTTTTTTGCCGGAGTCTGATTATAAAATTTCCAGTTCGTCTGGTAGTTGATATTGAGGTTTTGGTTGGTTAAAATGGCACGTACCATTTCTACAGGGATATTATTTTCCTGCATCACCTTATCATGGTATGCTTTCAGCGTCATTTTGCCACTTTCCACCATTTCGCGCTCCAGAGCATAAAACTGGAGTCCGCCGATCAGGTAAGCGATCTGGTAAAGCGGGCCGTATCCTCCTGTAAAAGATCTTCTTACTTCTCCCTCTGCGTTGGCGCGTTCATGCCCTACCCTGTCCACCAGGAAGTCGATTGCCTCCTGCGGCGTCCATTTTCCCAAATGATAGTTCGCTGAGAAAATGATCCTTGCACAACGGTGCATGCGCCAGAATAACATCCCAACCTTTTCTTCCGGTGTTACCGGAAAACCTTTGTCATACAATAACATTTCCCAGTAAAGCGACCAGCCTTCTGTCCAGAAAGGCGTTTCAAATCCATCACGATAAGCCTTGCTGCGTGAATTCATGAAATATTGCAGGTTATGTCCCGGTAGTAATTCATGTTGCACGGTCGGAAAGCTAAAATTAGGATTGTTGCCCCTCATGCTCATCAGCTTGTCCTGATGTGCCATTGTATTTGTAGGATACGAAATACTGATTTCACGACCACCAGTAAAAAATGGATTTACCAGCTGGCGCTCTGGTGTCATCATGATCATTCCCCAGGTTTCTTCCGCCAGAGGAGGCAGGGTAATCATATCCCTTGATTTTACAAAGTCGACCGACTTATTATACAAGCCCAGAATCATTTCCGGCTGTTTACCCACCGGCACATAAGTGTTTTTCACCTTCTCCAGCGCTTTTTTCCAGTCCGTACCGAAGCCCATTTCTTTACTCGCCTGCAGCATTTCGCGGTCGCACCACGCAAATTCCTTATTCGCGATGTCCAGTAATTCTTCCGGTGTATAATTGATCATCTCCGTTTTGAGCTGACGTATAAATTCTTCGCGTCCAATCGGCACACCTACAATCCCACTGTTGTCTGCTTTCTGTGTAGTCTTTATCTCTCCCTTTTTTACCGCTGCTGAAGCATACTGCTCCAGTCGCGCCGCCAATACCTTTTGCGGTTGTTCGATCCACCATGTAAACAAAGGATCATAACCATAATAAAAGTTATACACGCTTTTTAGTCTGAGGTTAAGCCCCTCAATACTTTTCTTTAAACGTTCTGCCAGCTTCATATCTATGTTAGCTTGTTTATCCAGCTTCACATTTGCGGCATCTATTTCCGTTAACAGTTTTGCATACAGTGCAGCAACCTGTTGCCCGTCAACACTCAGCCCCCTTCTCCTTCCTTTTTCCAGTTGATAGATCTCTTCCGCAAAGGGGATATACTGACTAATCTGCTGGTATTCCTTTTCTTCAGCAGCCAGACTGCCCAGTGCAGCTGTAATATCACGCTTTAACAAAATAGCATCTACTTTTCCATAGATACTGATCCCGTTGAAATCCTTTTTGTCCAATTTTTCCAGATACAGTTGATTCACTTCCTTCAACCGCTTCATTTGCTCTGGCGAGGACTGCGTGACTACCGTGCGCCAGCCATATCCACTCTCGGCGCCATAAGGGGTGTAGAAGCGTTTAATCGCATCTATATCCTGTTTGTAGTTGATCATGATATCAGCAGTTTCACTCGTTTGTGTGAGTAGTTGCTGCTCATTCGCAGACTGTGCCCTGCTCTCGCCGGCAAGGCCAGTAAGTAAACTAAATACGGTAAAAAGGATAGCGGTTTGTTTCATTCGGTTCGGGAGGTTTAGTTGTTCTTATTGAAAAACTAAATTAGCAGAATAAAACCCTAAAGAATAATTGCAAATTGATGAAATCTAGTTGCATATTAACCCAAAATTGAAACAGAAGAATTACACAAAGATAATTGTGTATAAGGTTGGTAATAGTGATGATGAACAGCGAATTTATTGTTTTACACTTTATCTGACCTGCAGATAAGTTCTTCATCGCTAGCTGTAAAGACTTTTCAGGATGACACAAATCAATATACATAGGCATCAATATATATGGACATCTAATTATTGTCGCGTAATAAATTTACCGGTAACAAAAATCTTTCTATGAGCTGGAATATTGTGAGAGACCACTACACTCAGAGCTGTAATTATAGCCTGAAATAGCATTTAATTGCTGCTTTCTAAAAACAAAACTATAGTATTACAGTTGATTAGGCGTTCTTCAGGTTCTTGTGATAAGAATCATTCTCCTAATTTCATTTTAGATCAACAACAATGACCAAGCCCCATAACAAAGATCAAGAGACAAAGAAAATTGATGATCTCCCCCTCACACCTATACCGGAGAAAGCCGCTAAAGTTATTGAAGAAATAAAAACACGGGTACTCAAAACCATAGAAAACAGTGAAACAAAATTCAAAACCATTTTTGAGCAGTCTACATTCGGCAATAAGATTATTGACGCTGATTTAAAGATCATAAAGGTCAATCGTGCACTAACTGAACTCTTAGGTTATTCAGCAGAAGAATTACAGGGAACGCTGATTACAGACATTGCACATCCTGATTATGTAAATGACTGGAAAGAGCTCCAGAGGAAACTCTGGGCGGATAAAAATGCCAGCTTCAGTATAGACACCTGCGTTTTGATGAAAGATCAGGAAACACTTTGGTGTCGGGTTACTTCTATTATCTTTGAAGATGCGGGTGCTACCTTCGGCTACACTATTTTTGAGGATATTACAGAACGTAAAAACTATGAGCGGATCAGGGCAGAGGTTGATGCTAAAAAAGACGAGTTCATCAGCATCGTCAGCCATGAGCTGAGAACACCTCTTACCACCATAAAAGCCATTAACCAGCTATTGGAAAAAGCTGTCAATAAAGATCAGACCTATTACGGTTTCATAGAAAAATCAAATTATCACATTGTAAGACTAGAAAAACTGATCCTTGACTTAATAGATGTGACGAAAATACAAGCCGGAAATGTTGATCTGAACATCAGCAGTTTTGATGTTAATGCTTTTATAAAAACCTGTATTTCCAGCCTGCAAACGATCCATCCTACTCATAAAATCAGATTTGAAGGAACTTTGCCCCTTACCATTATGGGCGACCAGTTCAGGATCGAACAGGTGCTGATCAATCTGATTAATAATGCAGTGAAGTATTCACCGTCCGCGAATAAAGTTGAGGTTAGTTTAAGCACAGAAGGAGGATACGTGAAGATTGCTGTACAGGATTATGGCATAGGCATAGCAAAGAAAAATCTAAACAATATTTTCAATAGATTTTACAGGGTTGGTCAGGCAAGTCACCACTTTCAGGGCCTGGGACTGGGTTTATACATCGCCTCAGAAATCGTAGCCAAACACGAAGGAAAGTTTGGCATTGAAAGTAAACCAGCTCATGGAACTACAATTTGGTTCAGTTTACCGATGGTGCAGCATCTCAATTAATCCGAAATAATTATACAACAGCAGCAGCAGTATCTAATTAAACGACTGTCTGAATTCCAGCGGCGTTTGACTGGTCTAATTTTTGAACAATTTATTGAAGGACTGGGAGTAGCCAAAAACCCAGTTGGTAAGCAATCTCACTAATTGAAAGCTCAGTTGAAGTCAGCAGATCTTTAGCCTGTTCCACTAATTTCTCATGAATCAATTGCTGCGTAGTGTGGCCGGTAAGCTGTTTTAAACAATCACTTAAATACTTCGGTGACAGGTTTAATTCAGCAGCCAGATAACTTGCCGTAGGCAAGCCTTTATTGCCCCTGTTCTCAAAATAGATATTCATGATCTTGTCCAGTTTGTTCAGCATTCACTGTTGTTGGTTTTTCGGGTGATGAACTGCCTGTTGTAAAAACGATTGCAGTAAGACAGTAGCACATCCAAATGAGCAATGATTACATCCTGACTAAAGTTATCTATGGGAGACAGGTATTCTTTTTCAATCTGTTCCAAAATACTTTCAATAGCTTTTTCATGTTTGTTTAATTATAATGTAAAGGTGCTTTAAGCCATCAAGATATATGTATCCGTAAGTCAGGACATTGTGTTTAAATGTCGGCCGGATTCCTTTGCCTTTATCAAAAAGGGAGCAAAAGAAATAATACCTCAAAAAAATTTGAATCCTCCTGCATATATCGTAATATTGCAATGTAAACTATGGGACTTACCAAATCTGAAATATTTACCGATCAGCAAAATCAGTTGTCACAGCTTTTAAAAGCGATGGCGCATCCTGCCCGTATTGCTATCCTGCAAAGGATTTTAATTTCCGATACCTGTATTTGCGGTGATTTGGTCGAAGAATTGGGTCTGGCACAAGCCACCATCTCCCAACATCTCAAAGAATTGAAAAATGCCGGGATTATACAAGGAACTATAGAGGGCGTGAGTGTATGTTATTGCATCAACCCTGTTACCTGGAAATTATTGGAAACACAAATTGGCACTTTTTTAGGCGCCTATAAAGGGCCTGCTAGCTGCTGCTAGCTTTTTTTGACTATATCAATCGTAAAATTGCAATATATGAATACTACAGAATTAATGAACTGGCAAACATTCAAAGCCCAGTTAGAACAACATCCATCCTTTATCCTTCAGTTTCAATATGGAGAAGGAAAACTGGTAGATGCTTCCTATCACATTACAGAAATTAAACAGGCACCCATTGTTTCAGTAGATTGTGGTGGGGTGATGAATGCCTGGACAGAAATTATCGTTCAGCTCTGGGAGCCTGCTGTTAAAGATAGTGAGAGAGCTATGGAAGTCAGCAAAGCACTTTCCATTGTTCAACTCGTAGAAAAGTCTTTAGCCCTAAATCCAATGGGCATAGTGAAGATCGAATTCGGAAATGCCGAATTTGATACCAGACAAATGTATCCTAAACATATCAGTGTGCATGGCGATGAACTGATCGTGAGTTTAACCCCGGATTTCACACAATGTAAAGCAATTAACCGTGGTGGAAGTTGTGGTACAACAGCATCAGGAGAAGAATGCTGCACACCAGAGATAAAGACAGAAAAACCAAAAATACAGCTGATCAATCTGGCCAGTGATGCAACAGTATGTACGCCCGGATCAGGCTGTTGTTAATTTAATGATAGATATGATGAAAAAGATATTGGTACTATGTACCGGCAATAGCTGCAGGAGTCAGCTGGCAGAAGGTTTTTTGAGACATTTCGGGAACGATGAGATACAGGTTTACAGCGCCGGAATAGAAACCCATGGTTTAAATCCCATGGCTGTTAAAACAATGGAAGAAATTGGAATTGATATATCCGGACATACGTCCAATCATCTTGACGAGTATGCAGACATTGATTTTGATTACCTGATTACCGTTTGTGACCATGCGAAAGAAAGCTGTCCTTACTTTCCCACAAAGGCACAAAAATTCCATCAGAATTTCCCTGATCCGGCAAAGGCCACGGGAACTGAAGAAGAGGTGAAAAATGAATTCAGAAAGGTCAGGGAGCTGATCAAAGTATATGCGCTTGACTTTCTAAAAAAAATTGAAACCCATTCATAAACTATGTCAGTAACCCATTGTGCACCGGCCAGCGAAAGGAAAAAACTAAGCTTTCTGGACCGGTACTTGACCTTATGGATTTTTACCGCTATGGGATTTGGAGTTGGGATCGGGTATTTCGTCCCCTCCTCTTCTGATTTCATCAACTCCTTTTCCAGCGGAACCACAAATATCCCCCTGGCCATAGGCCTGATCTTAATGATGTATCCGCCGCTTGCCAAAGTAAGGTATGAAAAGATGGGCGAAGTATTCAGAGATACAAAAGTCCTGAGCGTTTCACTCCTTTTAAACTGGGTGATAGGTCCCTTGCTCATGTTCTTTCTTGCCATTACTTTTTTGAGGGATTATCCCGAATATATGATCGGTCTAATCCTGATTGGCCTGGCCAGGTGCATCGCGATGGTTGTAGTCTGGAATGAACTGGCTGAAGGCAACAGGGAGTATGCAGCGGGTCTGATCGCCCTGAACAGTATCTTTCAGGTATTGCTCTACAGTGTTTTTGCTTATGTTTTCATCACCGTTTTGCCCCCCTTCTTTGGTTTGAAAAGTCTGAATGTGAATATTACTATCGGCGAGATCGCTAAAAGTACAGGCATATATTTAGGAATCCCTTTTGCAATGGGCATCATCAGCAGATATGGACTGATTAAATTAAAAGGTGAGGATTGGTTTCAAAATCGGTTTATACCCTTAATTTCTCCGATAACACTGTTTGCCTTACTTTTTACTATCGTTGTGATGTTCAGTTTAAAAGGTAAACTCATTGTCCAGATTCCTATGGATGTAGTGCGTATTGCTATCCCGCTGGTGATCTATTTTGCGATCATGTTTGTCGTCAGTTTTTTTGCCGGCAAATACTTTGGTGCCGATTATTCCAGGAGCACATCTATCGCATTTACAGCTACCGGGAATAACTTTGAACTGGCCATTGCAGTAGCTATTGGCGTATTTGGCATCAATTCAGGTCAGGCTTTTGCAGGTGTGATTGGCCCATTGGTAGAAGTACCAGCCTTAATAGGGCTGGTTAATCTGGCTTTGTGGCTTAAGCGAAAATTCTAATCATACCTCCACATTTGATCCAAAATCACTAAATTAAGGCCAAACTCTTTTAGGGTCTTATTGTTATATAATGAATAAAAATTATCAGTATATTTGACTTATGGCTAAGAAAACTGAAATAGATCACATCATTCAATCCGACAGTAGCGGAAAGCTATACATCAAAAGTCCTGACTTTTTCAACCAACCGAAAATTCAGCAGATGGTCAGCTCGATGATGGAATCAAATATCTTCAAAAAAATAACCAGGGAAAAGCATAATAAATAATATTTATGCCTTTTAACCTGCTCATTTTCCCCCTCGTGGGCGGTTACTATATCCTCATCCGATTGGAGTACCTGAGGTATATCCAATATAGGTTGGAAAGTCAGCGTATCCTGCTCAATTCTGCATTCGCCGGAATTATTCTTTTAGTAGGGTGTTTTATACTGAGAGCTATCGCCAAAATGATCTTTCCTGAATTTATAGAAAGTATCGGCGCACAAATGCCGGTGAGATTACCTTATTTCGGCACCACGAGCTTTACCCTTTTGGCCGCAGTAGCTTTTACTGAAATAGCTAACTTGTTTTTCGACCGGAAAAAAGCAATTAAAAAATCACTTGAAAAAGTGGGAAATGAATTGGAACTAATGTTAAGCACTTCATTTTTCGATGCTCACCTGCTACAATTCACGATGGATAATGGCAAGGTATATATTGGCTGGGTAAAGGAATTACCTAAACCATTTACTACAAACTATATCAGAATTACACCAGCTTTCAGCGGATTCAGGAATGAAAATAAGGAACTGGTATTTACTACCCAATACCTGACAGTTTATGCCTCCTACATTGTCGATGGATCGGTTACCAATCAAAACGAACTGAAGACTGATCTCGTATTAAAAGTCGACAAAATTAACTCCGCATCTTTTTTTGATATGGAGATGTATAAGCGATTTAATCCAGACGAGGAAGAGGCGGATGAATAACCGCTATAGCTGCTTCCTGGAAGTCCTGGCCGGCGAGTTGAAAAATATGCTGAAAGTGCAGCCTTTCCCCTTTACACATTCCACTTCAATTTTACCACCAGAGGCATTGACTATTTTCCTGATCAGATAAAGCCCCACACCCGTACCTTCTGTTTCTGTATTTACACGCTTGTATTTTTTGAAAATCAGGTCTATCTCATCGGAATTTATACCAATGCCATTATCGGTGATAGTTAATATGATGAATTGATCCTTTCGCTCTGTTTTTATACTTATTTCCGGTACCCGATCAGGAGAACTGAATTTTAATGCATTGGTAATCAGGTTTAGCATTATACTTCTCAAATTCTTTTTTGCAAATCTTACTTCCTTTATGCGGAAATTAGTTTTAAAAACTACTGCCGACATCCTGATCTGCTCTGATAAAGTTTCTTTAATCTCTTCAAACAGCGCTGTAAAACTTTCCTGTTTATCAGGCAGATCTTCAGACTCCAGATAACCAACCCTCGCCAGGTCATGAATGATGACTTTAAAATTGGTCACTGCCTTATTCATCATGCCAGATAATTCTATGATTTCCGGATCTCTCGTATCTAACTTATCATTGAGTATTTCCAGCAGCATTTCTATATTGACAATAGGTGCATTAAGATCATGGGAAGCACCGAAAACAAAGTTATTCAGATCAGCATTGATCCTCAATAAACTTTTGTTACTGTTATCCAGATGATAGTTACTCGCATCAAGATTTTTATTGGCAAGATCCAGTTCCTGCAATAGCTTTTTCAGCTCCGTAATTTCATAAAAAGTAATGATGGCTCCGCTGGCTTTGCCGCTGTTTTTCCTGAGGTAAGGCATGGTCATCACCTGGTACACCCTGCCGTCGGTCGCTTCAGCTTCCCTGATAATAGGTTCCTGGTCGGCAATTACTTTTTCAATATCAGCAATTAAGGTTTCAAATATAATATTGGTTGTAATATTACTAAGTGGCCGGCCGATGTCAGACTCACGGATATTGATATGTTTAACCGCCCCGGGCGAATATCTTTTCAGCAACAGTTCATGATCCACAAACAATTGACCGTTAGTATTACTGCGAAAATAATTATTCAGGTCGTCATTCAGATCTGTCAATTCATCAATGGTGAGCTGGTGTTCTTTATTGACTGTCTGCAGTTCCTCATTCACAGATTGAAGTTCCTCATTGGTACTGTGCATTTCTTCATTAGAAGACTGCAGTTCTTCGTTAAAAGACTGCATGTTTTCATTAGAGGAGGCAATACGATCATGCGCCACGTCAACAGTATGTTTTAAGGAGATGATTTCCTGTTCCAGACTGATCAAATGCTGACGGGTTACTTCGCTGATATCTTCTGCATGGATCAGCCCTGTCTTACCTGCTGCTGCCATGCTTTCTGTAAATATAACCAGTAGCAGCTTTTCTTCCGACCCTGTCATGTCAAACGGACTGAGGGCAATATTGATCAGTTTGCTTTTGTTCTCCGCACGAGGGTACAGATTGAGCTGATCAAGCACTACCTTTTCCCCGAGCTTCAGTGCCCTGTGGGCGGCGGATTTAAAAGCAATTAACAGGTGATCGGGTAACAGGTCATTGAGGTTATTGTTGAAATTGATATTTTTAAGATAAGGACGTGTATTACCAAAAGACTGTACAACGGACAGATTTTGATCCGTGCATACACCGTTGAACGCAGATTCCCTTAACAAGGCAGCATTGACCTGGCTTGTCAGTTCAGATGGAGATACCGGTAGCCTGCTTTTTTTGTCCACCTCCATCCTGGCCGCTTTAAGTTCGCCCATATTATTGGCAGGAAAGGTAACAAAACGTACAGCGCGACCTGTTTGATTACTTTTCAGTATGTTCCACTTCGTACTGATTTCATCGAAGCCATCTTTGATCACAGCGGTACTTTCGCTGGGGCCTAAAAAAAGGTAGCCGCCTTCTTTCAATCCATAATGCAGCAAGCCAAATACCTTTTTTTGAAGCATTACATTCAGGTAAATCAGCAGATTACGACAGCTGATCAGGTCCATATTACAATAGGGTGGATTAGTTGTCAGGTCATGCTGTGCAAAGATCAGCATTTCGCGGATTTCCCGATTGATTTTATAACCAGAACCTGCTCGCGTGAAAAACTGCTTAAGCCGTTTTTCAGACACCGTTTTATTTATTTTATCAGCATAAATACCTTTTGACGCAATATCCAGGGCTGCTTTGCTGAGATCAGTCGCAAAGATCTTTACCTCCATATTTTTGGGATACTTATTTAAGTATTCTTTAATCAATATGGCCAGGGAATAGGCTTCTTCTCCTGTAGCACAGCCAGCAACCCATATTTTTAATACCGCAGTAGTGTTCCTGGTAATGATATCAGGGATAACCGTTTCTGCTATGATCCTGAAAGCATCAGCATCGCGAAAAAAAGAAGTTACACTGATCAGGAAATCGTTGGCCAGCAGGCTGATCTCGGAGGCATTTCCTTTTAACAGCTGGTAGTATTCCACCACTTTTTTCAGGTCATAACTCTCCATCCGTCTTAAGATCCGCCTGATCATTGTCGGCCGCTTATAGTCTGTAAAATCCAGGGGAAGACTGCTCCTGATTAAAGATAAAATTTGCCCGAGCTCCGCTTCAGTGATCTGCGCTGAAGATTGATTTGCCAATGCGCCATCTTTTACATAATCTTCAATGACCTGTGGCATAGCTTCTGGTGAAAGAATCTGATCTGTACAGCCGGTTGCAATGGCAGCAAGCGGCATTGCACCGGAGTTTGCAGTTGCAGGATCCTGAACCAGTACCATACCACCAGCATTTTTGATCGCCATGATACCTTTAGAGCCATCGTTACCTGTACCTGATAAAACGATACCAATCGCTTTATCCCCACGTTCCTTCGCCAGCGACATGAAAAAATAATCTATCGTCATATGCGGGCGTGGCTGTTCCTTTTTGTCTAAAAGGTTAAGTATGCCCTTCTCAATGGTCATAAACTTTGTGCTGGGAATCAGGTACACTGTATTTGACTGAATCTCCATATCATGCTCCGCCTCTACTACCTTAAGCTTACTGTGACGGGCAAGGATATGCACCATCTGGCTTTTGAAATCGGCAGACAAGTGCTGAATCAAAATATAAGATACTGCATCCAGCGGGGTATAATCAAAAAAGGCAGCTATTGCTTCCAAACCACCGGCAGATGCGCCAATAGCGATGATAAATTGTTGATCCTGAATTTTAGCCATGGCCGATAGGGTATTAAATAAACATTAAGCGCTTACAACGGGTTTACGGGGAAAGTGAGTGTAAAAGTGGTACCCTCGTTCACCTCGCTTTTAAACTTAATCTGACCGTTCATTAGCGCCGTATAACGGGTAACTATATTTAAGCCCAGTCCGGTTCCCGGAATGTTCCCGATGTTTTGTGCACGGAAAAAAGCTTCGAAAAGGTGCTTTTGATCTTCCTTAGGTATGCCTATTCCATTATCGCTGATCGTGATGACGAAATTGCGGCTGGTAATCCGGGTATTAAAAACGATGACGGAATCAGGACCTGAATATTTTATTGCATTGCTAACCAGGTTAATGACACTATTTTTAAGCAGTGAAGGATTTAAGGTAACCAGGCGGCCCTTACCAGTATGGCGATAGTTGATCTGCTGATTTTCACTCGTTAAAGCCTGCATATCTTCAGCTATATCTTCTGCAAATCTGACCACATCAAACTCAGTCATTATAGGATCGATACTGCCGGTTTCCAGTAACTCCATAGAGAGAAAATCATTTAATATATCAGTGAGGTTCTTTGCTGCGTTTTTAATTGTTTGCGTATACTTACTGATGATCGGGTGATCCAGTTCCATCGCCATTTTTCCAATGAGACCGGCAGCCAGCTGGATAGCGGTGAGCGGGGTTTTAAATTCATGAGAAGCCATAGAAACAAAGCGACTTTTCATCACATTGAGTAATTTTTCTTTTTCGAGCGATTCCCTTACGGTCTCCCTGCTCAATTCAATTGCTGCGACTGAAGCCGTCAGGCTTCTGTTGCTGATATCCAGTGCGGCCAGGAGTTTTTTCAGCTCAGTGATATCATAAAAGCTGATGATGGCCCCATCCGCTTTTTCTGCGTCCTGGCGGATATAGGGCATGGTCATCACCTGGTATATTTTACCATCCATTGATTCCGCTTCACGGGTGATTGCCTTTCCTTCCAGCAGTACCTGCCTGATATCAGCTATTATGGTTTGAAACTTAATATTGGTAGTAATATGTGTGAGCGACCTGCCGATATCACTATCCCTCAAGTTAATGTGTTTCAGCACAGCTGGAGAAAATCTTTTCAGCAACAGGTTGCGGTCCACAAATAACTGCCCGTTCGTATTACTCAGGAAATAATTGTTCAGGTCATCATTTGTTTCCGCCAGCTCGCTATTGGCTTGATGCTGTTGCCAGTTTATGGTTTGTAATTCTTCATTGACAGACTGCAATTCCTCATTGGTACTATGCATTTCTTCATTAGCCGACTGCAGTTCCTCATTAAAAGACTGAATATTTTCATTAGACGAATTGATCAATCCAAATGCGCCCTGTATTTTACTTTTGGTTTCAGCAAGTTCCTGTTCTAAACTGTTCAGGTGCAGCTGGGCAAGTTGTCTGTTATTTTTAGCCGGACGCAATAACTTTTCCTTCCCGCTTCTCTTATTCGTGCTAAAAAGGATGAGCAGTTGCCTGTTGGCCACATTGCCACTAGCTAAAGGACTGATCATGATATTTACAGACTGCTGATTCCCTGTGTCTGTACCGAAATCCAGTTCACGAAGCATCACCGGCCTGCTCGTTTTGAGTGCCTCATGCGCGCCGGATCTCACTATACCAGACATTTTTTTCCCGGGCAGGAGATCAATAAGGGCAAAAACGAAATTTTCATTTTTCAGATAGGCTGTAGTATCCCCAAATGATTTCAACACCTTCAGGTGCTCATCGGTGCAAATCCCGCATAGTCCTGCTGCTTCTAAAACAGCGGTTTGACTATCATACCCTGTTATCCCCCCTAATGCTGCTATTGCTGATTTGCTTTCTTCCACCGCTGTTTGATTTAAAATAGGCTATTGCCAGAATATTATCACGAACAATACTCTTTCTTTCAAACATAAGGAATTAAATCACCATTTAAGCAGGATTAATTTTCGATTCACCAGATAGTCAAATTATTAAATCATTATCATCAGGATAAAACACATTATCTATAATATAAGGTAACGAAATTTGGAACCGGCTTAAAATAAAACGTTTTATTTACTTCTTTTTACCTTCTATATCAATCAGCTTTATAATGATATTGCTCAGGGCTGCACCTTTGCTTTCAGGCTCTCCTTCAGGTTATTCAAATAATTATGCACATTCATAATGGCAATTTCATTTACTTCCAGATGACTCGCCTTAAGTAAGTCAATCATTGTGATATTAAGCGGAGCGATAAGTATTGGATTAGCCTTGAGGTAACGTTTGATATTGGCTTTCATCAGCTTATAAATTGAATCCAAATGGTATTACCTGAATCAACTCCTTAAAGCTACTACAATAAAAAGTGGTATTCCTGTAAGTTTTAAAAAGCATACTAACAATATCTTAGTAAAATTTAATAATTTCCTTGTTCAACCACATATTACGTGTAATGGCATTGCCTGCTGTGATACCCTTCGAAAAAACCATCGGTTAACATTCGCCATATTAACTACTGCTATTGTTTATTACGTATATCAGTCAGGAATACAATTGTCTGAGCAACTATCCAACTTAATTCTTGTACTGTCAAAGTTTTATGTACTTTAATCCATACTTCAGTAAGCAGAAGATAGCAGCACCACTAACCAAATTATTAAACCGTATGGAATTACCTATCAGTCCTACAGAACTTAAACTTCGGTCCGTCATGCAAATGGCACCTATCGGGCTGATTGAAATTACAAACAATGGCGTTATTCAAAATGTAAACCTAAAGGCTGAGCAGATCTTTAAGTCAATCACCAGTAACCTGATTCAAAAGGGGCAGGATTTTTTCCCGATTGCAGATCATCTCAGTGTTGCGATAAAGGAGGTTATTCAAAACTTTGAGCAACCACTGGGTCTTATCTTCACTAATGAACAGTATAGTTTTACCAGTCAGGATCAAACCAGGAATTATTATATGGTAGGTGCGAGCAGAATGTTTCCGGATTGTATCATTGTTACTATTGATGACATTACACTCCGGATCATTGAGGAAGAGGCCTTAAAAAAAGCAGAGCAGGACAAGGCGGTGGCACAGGGAAAATATGAAATTGCTTCAGAAGTCCTCCATGATATAGGTAACGCTATAGTTGGATTTAGCACTTATCTTACCCGTTTTGGCAGACTCCTGGACGGGAATAACTTAAATAAACTGGATAGTGTAGTCCAGTTTTTAAATCAGCAACAGACTGAAATAGCTACTGCTATTGGCGAGACCAAAGCAAATGCACTGGTAGCCATGTTATCGGGGATCAGCACCTCCAGTACGGAAAAACAAACAGAAATGCAACATGCCGTACAGGAACAATTACGTATTATCCAACATATTCAGGACATCCTGAACATTCAGCGGCAGTATATGCTCGGCCGTGAAGTTGTAGAAAGAAAGCCGGTCAACCTCAATGAGATCATTGATGACTGCAAGGCAATCATCAATGCTAACCTGGAAAGAAAAAACATTCACATGGATATCGTTGCCTCTGCACCTGCAATTGAAATCAAGGGCGACCGCACGAAACTGATGCAGGTGATATTGAATATTTTAAAAAATAGTATTGAAGCTATACCAGAAACGGCAACGGTTAAAGACATTGAAATTACGCTCTCTGAAGAAGGCGAGCGCGTAAAACTGATTATTACGGATACTGGTAAAGGTATAGACCAGGATATCCTGGAACGGCTATTTACACGCGGATTTACCACGAAGGATCAGGGATCGGGCCTGGGTTTATACAATTGCAGGTCTATAATAAGAAGCCATTCAGGCAGTATCACTATTCAGAGTGAAGGAGAAGGAAGAGGTAGCAAAACAATTATTGAATTTAATAAATAGATGATGACCAATGAAATTAATGCTTCTATCCTCGTGATCGACGATGAAGAACTGGTAAGAGATAATATAGAAGATATATTACTGCCCAAAAAGCCTACTCCTGCAGAAGAGCAAATTGATATGGCGGCAAATATTCTGTTTGATGAACCCGCCCCTATACTGGTCACCACCAATAATAACATCCCCTCTTTTAAAGTTGACAAGGCTGTTAATGGCATGGAGGGATTGGAAAAGGTACAACAGGCCATAGCAAAAGATAGCCCCTACGCCGTTATCTTTCTCGATATGCGTATGCCGGGCTGGGATGGTCTGGAAACTGCAATCCAGATCCGTAAGTTTGATGTGAAAGCAGAGATCATATTTATTACCGCATTTACCGATCGTTCCATTGAAGAAATTGTGGAGCAAGCCGGGCAAAACGTTGGTTACCACTGTAAGCCTTATGCCAATGAAGAAATATTACAGCTCGCTACCAAAGGGGTAACCGATTATGCGAGGATGCGAAATCTGGAGCGGCTTATTGAATCAATTGCGTCAATCGGACTGAATGAACAGCAGCTTAATTCTTTACTGAAGAACATACTTGATCAGCTGGCGATGTCGGTTGATACAGACATGGCCCTGTTAGGCAAATTACATGATGATTTATCGTATGAAAAAGTGCTTTCCATCGGTGCTATGGAGGAGCGGGTCGATCTGACAGAATTGACGCGCCGGATCCAGGAACTTGACCTTGCACCACAGGAAGTGCTGCAGATTGATGAACTGGTTGTGGCACGTTTAAACGGCTACTCTATTTTTGCAGTACTTAAAAAACAAGGTCGCCTCAAAACCGAACGATTGTACCTGCTTAAGCTCTTTGTGCAAAATGCGGCTCAGGCCATCCGTAATGCAGAACTCAACGAGGAACTTTTAAGAAAGGAAAAACTCTCTGCTGTGGGTAAAGCTGTAGGAATGGTGATGCATGATCTCCGCTCCCCTATTAAAAACATACGGGCCATTACGTCTCTGATGCGTGGAGAGGGCCTCGCCAGTGAATGGCTGGATGTGATTGATACCGCCGCAAACCAGGCAGAAGAAATATTTGAAGATTTTCTGGATTTTATCAAAGAAAACCCTATTCACAAAGTACCGCTGGCGATCAAAAAGATTGTTGAAAGCAGCCTTGCTGAGCTTTCGTTAAGTGATCAGGGACTTAGTATCCCCATAACGCTTTCCGTACAGGAAGGATTGATGGTCATGGCAGATCAGAGCAAATTACAGCGAATTTTGTTTAATCTGCTCCATAATGCAGCTGAAGTTTTGGTAGCCTGCCAAATCAAAAATCCTTCAATTGACATCCGGATATGGGAAGAAAGCGGGCAGGTCATTATACAGATTAAGGATAATGGACCGGGGATTCCACCCGCCCTGTTAAAAACCTTGTTTGAACCTTTCGTTACCGCAAATAAAGCACATGGTACAGGTTTAGGCTTAGCTATCGTGCGCCAGTTTGTGCTGAAACATGGTGGACAAATTTCGGTAGAAAATGACGAAGGTGCCGTATTCCGTATCTCACTGGCTGCTTATATGGATCCGGCATAAAATATTAAAGAAAATAAACACTTATTTATCTCTAACAAATGGATCTGACCAAATTATTGAAATTATCGACCGATCTGATCTGCACTGTAGATGCGCAAAATCATTTTGTAGAGGTAAGTGAAGCTTCTTATGCTATTTTAGGGTATCACCCTGCTGAAATGCGTAACCGTTCCTATAAGGAGTTTATCCTGCCGCAGGATATTGTTGATGCAGAAGGAGCGATCTCAGGACTCAGAGTCAGCATCCCGGATGTACAAATTCAAAACCGTTATGTACATAAAGACGGTCGAATTATACCTTTGTTATGGTGTGTACAATGGGATGAAGATGATCAGTTGATGTATTGTATTGCCCGGCATGGGAATATTACTGAGCAAACAGAGCAGATGAGAGAATCTCTGGAAGAATCCAACAGGCGCTATCAGTACGTGACCAAGGCCACTTCAGATGCGATCTGGGACTGGAATATTATACAGGATACCTTATACTGGGGAGAGGGATTCGAAATCATCTTTGGATATGACCTGAGTACCTTTCCAAGGGGACTCCGGGCATGGACGAAATACATCCATCCCGAGGACACCGAATATGTGATGCAGTCTATTCAAACCATTTGCGCTGGCAAAGAAACCAATTGGAAAGAAGAATATCGCTATCAAAAAGCAGATGGTACTTATGCTGATGTTGTGGACCGCGGTTTTGTGATACGTGACAAAAATGGAAAGGCTGTTCGAATGGTGGGCGCTATGCATGATATCAGTGAGCGGAAAAAATCACTTCATGAGATGGCACGGATAACGGCAGACTTATTTGAGCGGAACCGTGAACTGCATGAGTTTGCCTATATTATATCGCATAACCTGCGTTCTCCGGTAGCCAATATCAAAAGCCTGGCAATGCTGATGGAAATGGAAACGGATATCCCCCGCGCAATAAGGCCTTACCTCGCTAATCTGGACAGTTCCATCTCCAGAATGGATGAAGTACTCATAGAATTAAGTCAGATTTTAAGTGCCAGCAACCGGTCGACAGAATTAAAGACAAATCTTTTAGATCTGGGAGTGATCATCATGCAGATCAAAGGGGAGATGTCGGCTAAAATAGCGCAAAGCCAGGCACAGCTACATCTCTCCGGAGCTTCATTGATCATCTACTCCCATCAGGCCTATATTTATAGTATTTTTCTCCATTTGATCAGCAACTCCATCAAATATACATCAGACAGCCCCCCGGTCATCAATATTGAAGTCCTGCATAGGGATGACAAAGTGACTATCCACTATACGGACAATAGCTATGGCATAGACCTCACCCAACATGGAGAAGAAGTATTCAAGCCCTACAAGGCCTTTCATCCTACCCTTAAGGGCAAAGGTCTGGGACTTTTTTTAGTTAAAAATTATATTGAAGCACTAGGCGGATCAGTTCATCTTAAAAGCGAGGTTAACCAAGGCCTGACTTACACAATTACCCTCCCGAATTCGATGCACTGATGTGCTTTTCATGTGATTCAGGATATTTTAATTCTTTTACCTGTATTTGCCTCAGATCAACAGAAACCATCAGGTCTATACTCACCTGGTAATACTTAGAAATCCGTTTTAGAATCTCCAGTGGCGGTTCAGATTTCCCGTCTTCATACTTACTATATCGACCCCTGCTAATGATTAAATCATTGGCTACCTGCTGTTGGGCGCACTTTTTTTGCGCTCTTAAATACCGTAAGTTTTCTGAAAGGAGTGACATTGCTAATATTTATAGCATCAAATATACTAAATATGTTTTCACACCAACTATTTTTGCTAAACAATTTAGCATATTATTTATGGAGAGAGCGATAGTGCATATGGATTTAGACACCTTTTTTGTGTCGTGTGAAAGGTTAACCAATTCGCAACTGAATGGGATACCGCTGATTATTGGTGGTGGCGACCGGGGCGTAGTGGCCTCCTGCTCCTATGAGGCAAGATATTTTGGCGTCCGCTCGGCCATGCCCATCAAAATGGCCATGCAACTTTGTCCCCAGGCAAAAATCGTCAAGGGAGATATGGAATTGTATTCCAGGTTATCCCATACTGTTACCTCGGTGATTCAGGAAAAAGCCCCGGTAATGGAGAAAGCCAGCATTGATGAGTTTTATCTCGACATCACCGGTATGGACCAGTTTTTTGGTGCCTACAGCTGGACAACTGAATTATCCGCATCCATCACCAAAGAAACAGGCCTGCCCATCAGTTTTGCCCTGTCCGTAAACAAAACCGTTTCTAAGATCGGCACCGGCGAAAGCAAACAAAAACACAACCTCGAAATTCCGCAGCCCATGGTGCGCTCCTTTTTAAATCCGCTCTCTATACGCAAGATCCCGATGCTCGGTGAAGTCACCTTCAATTTATTGTCGCGCATTGGCATCCGCAATATCCAGACCCTCTCTGAAATGCCGGCAGAAGTATTGCAGCAGATGATCGGTAAAAACGGACTGGAATTATGGAAAAAAGCCAACGGGATAGATAACCATCCCGTAGAACCTTATACCGAAAGAAAGTCCATCTCTAAGGAACATACCTTTGATCAGGATACCATAGATATCCCGAAACTCAAGTCGTTAATGGTGGGTATGGTAGAGAAACTGGCCTTTCAGCTCCGCTCAGAAAACTGGCTCACTTCTACGGTGACCGTAAAAATCAGGTATGCCAATTTTGATACCGAAACCAAACAATGTAAAATCCCCTATACTTCGGCCGACCATACGCTGAACCGGGTAGTCACCGAGCTGTTTGATAAACTCTACCAGCGCAGGATGCGGCTCCGCCTGATCGGCATACAGCTCAGCGGACTGGTGCGCGGCACCCATCAGATCAACCTGTTTGAAGATACAGTGGAGATCATGGCGCTTTACCAGGCGATGGACAAGATGAAGCTGCGTTTCGGCGCAGATGCGGTGGCACGTTGTGCAGGTGCAGTATTGAAAAAAAGATCCAAAAACTAAAACGTTTCAATATGTACCTGAACTGTCACTCCTTCCACAGCCTTCGCTATGGCACTATCCCCCTGTCCGAACTCGTGGAGCAGGCTATTGAATATAAACTCAGTACCCTGGCGCTGACCGATATCAATACCGTTACCGGTATCTATGAATTTATCAAAGCCTGCCGGGATAAGGGTATCAAACCATTGGTGGGCATGGAATTCAGGTATGACCATCAGCTGCATTTTATTGGTCTGGCGAAAAACAAGGCCGGGCTGGGCGAAATGAACCGGCTGCTCACCTATCATAATTTTGAAGGCACCCCACTCCCGCTGCAGGCGCCCGATTTTGAACATGTGCTGGTCATCTACCCTATGGAAAACATCCCTGCCAGTCTGAAAGCCTATGAGTTTATAGGTGTGCGACCTGAGCAGCTGCCCGGTCTTTTTCATCAAAAATGGCATGGCTATCTCGATAAAATGGTAGTCCTGCAACCGGTCACCTACCGCACCAAAAAAGAATATAGCCTCCACCGGATTCTGCGGGCTATAGACCGGAACCAGCTTTTATCCAAACTGAGCGAGGAAGATTATTGTAAAAAGTCTGAGTTTATGCAGCCTTTGGAGAAACTGAAAGCCCTGTATCAGGATTATCCGCAAATCCTGCGCAATACCGAAGCCGTCATTGCCGACTGTAACTTTGAGTTTGAGTTCGGCGTGCCCAGAAACCGGAAATATTATACCAACAACAAAAAAAGCGATATGGAGCTGCTCTCCAGTCTGGCCAGGCAGGGCTTGCTCAAGAAATACGGGAAAAACCATACGGAAGCCGCAGCAAGGGTAGAAAAAGAACTGAAGGTGATTGATGAACTGGAATTCAGCGGTTATTTCCTGATCACCTGGGACATTATCCGCTACAGCAACAGCATGGGCTTTCTGCATATCGGCAGGGGTAGCGGGGCGAACAGCATCGTGAGCTATTGCCTGGGCATTACCGCCATCTGTCCGCTGGAACTCGATCTGTACTTTGAGCGCTTCCTGAACCTGAACCGCAAGAGTCCGCCCGACTTTGATATCGACTGGAGCTGGAAAGAAAGGGATACCATCCTGGAATATATCTTTAACCGATATGGTAAAGAACATGTCGCTTTTTGTGGTACCAATGTGGAGTTTAAATATAAATCTATCTTAAGGGAAGTCGGCAAAGTATTCGGATTGCCCAAAGAGGAACTCGATACACTGACCATCAATCCCATGAACCTGCACGATAAAAACTCCATTGTACAGCAGGTGCATAAATATGGGGAGATGATGGAGAAGTATCCCAACCAGCGCAGTATGCATTCCTGCGGCATCATCATTTCCGAAGAACCGATCACTAACTTCACTACGCTGGAAATGCCACCCAAGGGCTTCCCTATCGTGCAGTTTGATATGCATGTGGCCGAAGAGATTGGCTTTGAGAAGTTTGATATCCTCAGTCAGCGTGGCATAGGTCATATTGATGAAAGTGTAAGGCTCATTGAGATGAACCGCGGTGTGAAGGTAGACATCAGGGACAATGCCATTTCCAAAAACGAAGCTGCCTGTAACGTATTCCTGGAAAGAGGAAAAACCATCGGCTGTTTTTATATTGAAAGTCCGGCCATGCGCGGTTTGCTGCGCCGGCTCAAATGTAATGACTACAAGATCCTGGTCGCCGCCTCCTCTATCATCCGGCCCGGTGTAGCGCAGAGCGGGATGATGAAAGAATACATCTTCAGACATAATTATCCCGATCGCTTTGAGTATTTCCATGAGGTATTTAAAGAACAGCTCGGGGAAACCTACGGCATTATGGTGTACCAGGAAGATGTGATCAAGATTGCCCTGCATTATGGCGGTTTGCCCGCAGCAGACGGGGATATTCTGCGCAGGGCGATGAGCGGAAAAGGCCGTTCCAAAGCCGCATTGCAGCAAGTGAAGGATCATTTTTTCGAAAGCTGCGCGCGGCAGGGTCATCCCATGAAACTGAGCGAGGAGATTTACCGGCAGATTGAGTCCTTTGCGGGTTATTCTTTTTGTAAAGCACATTCCGCATCCTATGCCGTGGAGAGTTACCAGAGTTTGTACCTGAAAGTGCATTATCCCATAGAATTTATGGTCGCCGTGATCAATAACATGGGCGGCTTTTACCGCACTGAAGTTTATGTGCATGAAGCCAGGATGTCTGGTGCACATATCCAGAATCCATGTGTCAATAAAAGTGAGTATACCACTACTTTGTATGGTATAGAAGTTTTCCTGGGTTTTATGCACCTGGACGGTTTACAAGGTAAGGTTGCACTGGAAATTGTCGCCGAACGCGAAAAGAATGGGACATACAAATCAATGGAGGATTTCATCAACCGCATTCCTATCGGCATTGAAGGGATACAAATCCTGATTTTTATCGGCGCATTTCGTTTCACCGGAAAAACCAAGAACCAGCTGCTGGTGATTGCCAGACTGATCCTGGTGAATTTTAAACCAGAAAACAGGAACATGATGCTGATCCAGGAGCCCGTGAAAGAATATAAATTGCCAACGCTGGAAAGATCGGTATTTGAAGATGCCTTTGATGAAATTGAACTGCTCAGCTTCCCCGTCTCCTGCTCCCCTTTTGATTTGCTGCAAACCAAATACCGGGGATCGGTACAGGCTAAGGAACTGCCTTTGTACCATAAAAAACAGGTGAAGATGATCGCCTACCTGATCTCGCGTAAGCATGTGCCGACAAAAATGGGTCCGATGTATTTCGGCACCTGGATAGACAGCCATGGTGAAATGTTTGATACGGCGCATTTTACCAATACGTTGAAGCAATATCCTTTTCAGGGCGGCGGCTGTTATTTGTTATTAGGGAATGTGGAAGTGGACTATCATTTTCCTACGGTAACTATTGTGAAGATGGCCAAGATGCCTTTTATCCCTGACCCAAGGTTTTCAACTGGTGATGAAAAGCAGTTTACGGCGCACAAGAATATACAGGAAGATGTGAGTATGACCAACAGGGCACCTTATCCGCAGGAGCAGGATATCAATTTGCCGAGGTATAAGATGAGGGATAAATGATAAATTAATTGAATGAAGCCCTGAACTGGACCGGAGAAAGATCGGTCTTACTTTTAAACAATTTGCTGAAAGACTGTGGGTACTCGAACCCCAGTTCAAAAGCGATTTCGCCTACAGTGAGCGTAGTCGTCGAAAGTTTTTCTTTAGCCTTTTCGATGATCTTTTCGTGAATATGCTGCTGGGTATTCTGACCGGTAAGGGTTTTCAAAACTCCACTCAAATAGTTGGGAGAACAATGCAGAAGTCCGGCAATATACTGTACGGTCGGTAATCCTTTATTGATCATCTTGTCATCATTAAAATAGTCGTCAAGAATTTTCTCCAATTTATCCAGGATCCGACTTCCCGATATTTTACGTGTAAGAAACTGACGCATATAAAATCGATTTGAATAATTGAGGAATGATTCAATTTGCGAGATGATGATAGACTCACTGAATTTATCAATGTGTGAATGATATTCCTGCTCAATATTTTTGATAAAACTGTTCAACACAAGTTCTTCTTTTTCGGAAACAAAAAGAGCTTCGTTTATCGCATAATTGAAAAACTCATATCTTTTGATGTTTTTAGCTAATGGATTACCCCATAAAAAGTCCGGATGAATGAGCAACATACTTCCTGCACTCTTAAAATCATCATCCGCTTTGAATGAAAATATCTGATTAGGCGATATAAAAAACAAGATGCCGTCATCGAAATCATACTTTTGCTGCCCATAGCCGTACTGTACATTTCCGACCTCCACCTTTTTTAGTGAGATGATGTAAAAATCAAAAATCACCTTGATACTTTCCTCGCTTTTGTAAGGTGTTATTTGAGCAAGATCTATCACACTTATCATAGGATGTTCAGGATTACCTACACCAAGTATTTTATGGTATTCTTTGATAGTTTTTATTCGGTAGGGCTGCTGCAAAATCATTCCGGTTAGTTTATTACAAGGTTTAAATATAAGATTATTCCAGATCAACTCTTTCTAAAGTAAGTCCGGGATTTAATCCGAAGAAAGAAAGTCCCCAAAAGCCTTTGATATTGAGGTTGCCGTTTTTGGTAATGGTAAGATAAGAATCATAGGTATTTCCCTTTTCCCCGTCATAATCATATAGCTTTCCTTTCCAGCTGTTCTTCTTATCATGGAACGTAATTTCTGTTAACAGAAAAATTCCTACCAAAGGCCTTTTCCGTTTTTCTTTGTCAGGATTATTGACGTCCAAAACAGGTTTTCCCTGCTTATCGACAGCATGTTTTAAATAGACTAGTTTGCCGTAATAGTTTTTACCGCTCTTAAATATCTGGACATTGCCTTCCTTTATTGGACTGTACCATATACCAATAATATCATCGGCTTTTGATTGTGAAAATAACATTGTTGAAAAATTAAGAAATAGGATTGTTAGAAATAGATGTCTCATTGCTCATTGTATTTTATGGCAAATTCTGTTGCAAAATCTTTAATTTTTACCCTGCCCAGACTGTCTGGCCTGTTCCTGAAGTAATCCTCAAACAAACTACCATTATGCATCGCAACATTCATTTCTGTAAATTCTTTGGCGATCTGGTCTGATGCTCCTATTTTTATAAAGGCGTCGCTCATTTGCTTATCGCTGATAAGCACCCATTTCAAGTATGGCTTTCCAATGGCATTTCCTAAAACAGAGGCTATTTCCTGACAAGTAAGTACTTCACTGGCAACATACCTTACGTTTTTGCCTTTTTGTTGAGCATTCATTTCCTCAGCAATGGCGGCTGCAATATCGATGGGCGACACCCAGGCTATTTTGTCGGCTCCGCCATAATTTGATAATATTATTCCGGAATATCCTTTCAGAAGACCTTTCAGACCATAATGTTTAAGGTAGAGTAATTTACCGATAATACCTTCCAAAAACCCTTTGCCCTTAATCATATCCATAAAGGCATACAAATTATAATCGAAAGATCCCGGGCGAAGATGGGTAACAGTTACGTCAGAAGGAAGTTGTTTAAAAACACATTCTGCGATGTAATGGAAAACTAAGACACCTGCCCCAGTTGCTTTTTCGGCACCAACACTACTCAGATGAACTACTTTTTTTAAGCCCGCATTTTGAATCGCCTGAACATAATTTGTACTGATTTTCAATGCCTGTTCCTGATAATTAAGATGCTGATCCCCGAAAAAATTAAAGGGAGGAATCATACAGTAGGCAGCGTCCTGACCTTTAAAAGTGTTGGTTAGAAAAATGCCATCCTCTATTTCGCCGATCGCAGCCTTTGCGCCCAATTGCTCTATTTCTGCTTTCCTTGCGACCGAACTGCTGATTACGGTAACTTGATGTCCTTGTTTAATCAATTGCAACAAAAGCGGCCTGGTGATATTCCCTAATGAACCTGACAAAACTATTTTCATATTATTTTAGCATTTAATGATGCTGCAAAGCTCAGTCAATTTAATTCTTCGTATGTGTTCGAATCCACTTTTCTTGTGTTCTAAAACACTGTAATACACTTCGTAGAAAAATTAAGAAATGTAATGATGTCATAATTTGCATATGAGATTATTATTGCGACCTGTATCTGACTTGTGATGGACAAGAGTTCTACATTGTATGTACCAATCTGTTCCCGCTGTTAAAGTAAAAACCAAAAAAATTCTGGAGCAACCGCTATACCCTTACGCATGGTGAACTTTGGTGAGTTGTATATGCCAAATAATTTCTACATTGCTC